>ENA-UOUL01000507-UOUL01000507.1-bioreactor-metagenome-genome-assembly--contig:-NODE-507-length-65763-cov-6.807889_pt1 | contig 65763 bp, 54 predicted proteins | sample MGYA00249838_ERZ747220 | MGnify/ENA primary metagenome ERZ747220 (study PRJEB28778, sample SAMN05720191) | bioreactor metagenome | isolation source: Anaerobic biogas reactor | place: USA:Washington... | reverse complement strand
ACATTCACCGCGCCGTCGCCGTTGATATCGGCGTACATCACCTCGCAATCGGGGAACGCCGACGCGTATCCGGGCCCATCTGTCAGCGCCAACACGAACGGGTCGATATCAAATACGTTGACCGACCCGTCGCAGTTCAGGTCGCCCAGTTGGAACTGCGTGTCCAGGTAGGCCTGCGCGAAACGGGCGCCCAGCTTGAGCTGGCCGTCGGCGGTGAAGTGCAGGAAGTCGGTGTTCAGCGGCAGATCGTCGGTGTCGACCATGGCCGCGTGCGGGACGGAGGCCGCGACCGCCTGTTGCGCGGCGCGGACGGTGTGGAGGTACGGGAAAGTGAAGTAGGGGCATTCATCGATACCGGCGCAAAGCCGACCGATGACGAACGGCAGTGTGGGGTTGCCGCAGGCAGCTCGCAGTTCGGTGATGAAGGCGGTCAAATTGCTTTGGTAGGCCGTAGCGTACGAGCTGTACAGCGCATCCCACTCGCCCTGCATCCAAAAGGCACCGGCCAGAACGGGTGTGTGGCCCTGGCCCGCGAGCACGGTTAGGGCCTCGTCCAGGAGCTCGAGCATCTGGTCGTAGAGAGAACCGGCCGTGTCGGGGTCCCAGTCCCCGGCCAGACTGGTGGCGTTGATGGCGAATTTCAGGATTGCCACGTCGGCGGTCAGATGGTCGGCCAGCGTGCGGCCCAGCTTGATCTCGGGCCCGAAGCCGTCGTCATACCAGCCGAAGGTACCGTAGTCCGGGTCGCTCTGAAACTGAAGCGGCAGCCAGGCGTCGGAGCGGATCCGGCGAACCGGGTCGTGGACGCTTCCCCAGGGGCCTTCCTCAAACCAAAAGAGCACGTCGGGCTGCGGCGTGTAGAGTTCGGGCGGCAGCTTGCCCGCGTCGGAGTTGCAGCCTACGGCATTAGATTGGCCGGCGACCAGGAAGACGCGCACCTCGTCCGTCCAGGCCCACCCGGTGGCCAGTAGAAACACGGCAGTAGTCACGACGAGTTTTGATCGGAGCAACATGGCTGCACCCTCCGTCCGTCGAGGCGGACGCTGCTTTTCTTTCCACATCACTGGTCGGCATGGCGGAGGCTACGACCTGGTTTGGCTCCGCCGACGAGCCGCGTGGGACCATTCTACCGCGCCGGGCCGCGTTTTGAGCGGTCGATTTTCGGTCGTGGCGGCTGCCAGGCGTACGACGGACGCGCGCCCGCGCGTAGCGCTTGGGCAGGCACCCGGGGGCCGGACGGCGATCAGCCGCGTTGCCTGCCCGGCTACGTGGCGGTTATCCTCTGCCAGGAATGGCGGTTATCCTGTTATTGAATTGAGCACTGGCGTTGTAAGGAGGCTCAGATGAACAAGAAGGTCAGAAGAGCGCGGGAGAAACATCGTAAGAACCGCGAGCGGATGAAACGGCGCGTGCGGGGACGGCGGGCGGCGGGCAAGCAGCATTGAGCGCGTCGCGACTTGTTCTTGGCGGGTTGCGAGGAGCGCGCGGGCGGCGCTGGGTGTCAGCACGGAACGCTTCAAGCAGTGGCACGCGGACTGCGCTTTGGCGGATGATCACACGCGCTGCCGCTTGGCGGGTGACGCCCGCGGTTGCCACGCTGCTGGTCGTCGCGTTTGCCACGGTTGCGCCAGTTGCCAGCGGTGCTGGCCCTATGAGCGGCGCGGGTTCCACGACCGATGCGCAACGCACGAGCGGCGCGGGGCGGACGCCGGTTTTGTCCACGGCCGAACTGCTGGTTGATCTGGCGCGCGACCAGGGGGCGAATCGGCGCGGGTCGCAGACGGCGGCGGACGCGCAGCAGATTGAAGTGCTGCTCAAGGCGGCCGTGCGGCTTAATCCGCGGCTGCCGGACGCTAACCGGTGGCTGTATGAATTGGCCATGCTGCGCGGGGACGAGACTACCGCGTTCGAGGCCATTTCCAGGCTGGTGGCGGCTGATCCGGGCAACCAAAGCGCGTTTGCGCGCTGGCTCGAGGCCGGGTTGCAGGCCGGGCAGACCATTGAACAGCGACAGGAGTGGCTGCGAAGCGTGCTGAGTGAGGAGGGGCGACCGGCCGAAGCGCAGGCCATGGTACACGTGCAACTGGCGAAGCTGGCCCTGGCGGCTCTGAACCGGGACGAGGCCCGCAAGGAGCTCGATGCGGCGCGGGCGCTGAATCCCGCTGACCCGGACGCGGCCGCGCTGCGGTTGGCGATGCTCGCGCCGGATGCGGCGCCGGCCGAGCGGTTGCAGGTCGCGTTGGAGTATCTGGAGGTCAGCCCGCTCAACGTTGACGTGGCCTGGGAAAGCGGCGTGCTGCTGGATCAGCTCGGCCTGGTGGAGGAGGCGGAGGTTTTCTTGCAGCATGCGCAGGACGTTTACGCGCTGGCCAACGCGGGGGCGCCCTTGCCGGCGGCTCACACGCTGCAATGGGCACGGCACCTGACGGCGCGCGGCGACCTGCGGGCTGCCAGCCAAGCGATTGAGCAGATGCGCGACGCTGACTCTCTGCTGGCCACCGAAACCGCGATGCTGTACTACTGGCTACTCAACAAGCAGGGCCGGGAGGCGGAGGCCGGCCCGGTGAGGGCGCAATTGGCGCAGAACTTCGCGGCGCTGCGCGAGCCGAGCGAGTGGCCGGTAGAGATGGTCGCTCAGGCCGGCTGGTTCCATTGCACGATCGACCTCCAGGCGCAGCGGGCGTTAATGCTGGCGCAGGCGGCGGCGCAGCGGCTGCCCAACGATCGATTCGTGCGCCGGGTTCTGGGTTGGGCACAGGCCGCGAATCTGATGTATGCGGAAGCGCTGGCGACGCTACGGCCGATCGCCGACCTGGATCCTTATGCGGCCTATCAGGTGGCCAGCATCTTAAAGCAGCAGGGGGATGTGGACGGTGCCGGCGAGGTGCTGCGCGATCTGACGGCCCTGCCGGCGGGCGGTGCGGCGCGCGAATTACTGGATAGTTTGGGCTTGCCGCAGGCCGCGATGCGGCCGGCCTCGGACCGCCTGCCGGAAGTTGTTGCGGTCTTGGCGGACTTCAACCGCGAGGTTTTGAGTTTTCACAAAGATCCCTCGCGGTTCCTGCGGGCGGAGGTCGACCTGGCCAAGCGCAACCCTGGGCCGGGCGAGCCGTGGTGGGCGACGTTCTCGCTGACCAACACGGGCGACTTTCCTATTACGCTTGGGCCGCAGTGGATGCTGAACCCGGTGTTTCTGCTTTCGTTCGAGCTGGAGGGGGAACGGAAGCGGGTATACCCGGATTTTTTGACGGTGGCGGTGGATCGGGCGCGGGTGCTTCCGCCGGGGGCGACCGTGCGGATGCGTCAGACGATAGACGTGGGCCCGCCGCGGCGCGTGTTGCGTGGTACGCCGCAGCATTTGCAGCGGGTCGTGATGCGGGCCCTGCTTGATCCGGTTCAGGGGCGCGACGGGCGATGGCGGCCCGGGTTGGCGGGGCAGTCGCTACGGCCGGTGTATCTGAATCGCGTCCCGGCGCAGGTGGGCACGGCGGCGCTGCGGGTGCTGTTCGGCGAGTTGGCCAGCGAGATCGAGCGAAACCGGTTCTGGGCAGTAGAGCTGATAGCCGAGTTGCTGGGCGAACAGCAGCGGGCGAGTCTGGGACGGCTGGATTACCGGCCTGAACCGGTATCGGTCGAGCGCCTCCAGCAGGCGCTGGCGGCGGCGCTGGCGAGCGAGTCGGCGGAGCTGCGGGCACGGACGCTGGATGCTCTGCAAGCGGCCGGGCTCGACGCATCTTTACTGGCAGGCGTGCAGGCCCGCCTGTCGAGCCCGGACTGGCTGGTCCGGCTCATGGCGGTGCGGCTGCTGGGCGAGCGCAGGCCGCCGCAGTGGGAAGCACGTCTGCGTCCGCTGGCTGTTGAGGACGCTGATGAGCTGGTACGGGCGCTGGCCGCCTCGTATCTCCCGGCGCTCGAGCAGCCGGGTGGAGAAATTGGCTCCGCGACGGGCGCGCCGGCCCATTGATATTCATTGCTCCAGACACAAAAATACGCTGTCCGCGTGAGACCACGCGGGCTCGGCCGAAGTGGCGGAATTGGCAGACGCGCGGGATTCAAAATCCCGTGGCCGCAAGGTCGTGAGGGTTCGAGTCCCTCCTTCGGCAGTGACGGGGGATCCGTTACCGCACGGGGTTACGTGCGTGCTTCGAGCGTTTCGGGGGTAAGAGCGCGTGAGATACGGCTGACCAGTTCTTCCAGGCTGTGCCTGAGGTGCAGCCCAACGAAGTACTCGCGGTTTAGTGCAATCGCGTCCTGCTCGCGAGCGTGCTGCAGGCGTTCGATTTCCTGCTGGAATTCGGCCGTGCGCCAGGAATCCTGCCGAAGCAGATGCTCATTGACGGCGCGAATTCCATCAAACACGGCGCGACGCTCGGTGTGATTGTTGTAATCGTGGGCCGCCAATTCCTGCGAGCGGCGAATCAGCTCCGCCCGGCGCCGCAACAGGTCCGGGGACGGGTTGCACACGTAGCGCTGCGGGTTGTAAAGCAGGTCACGCGCGCGCCAACGGGCCTGCGCCACCTGTTCGTCGGTCACGCCGGTGCGCGGCAACGGCAGATATACAGTGGCCGTCACGCAGCACATCGACGGCGGCGGAGCGCCCAGGAATCGGGCCAGGAAGTCGTCCGTAACCTCGTCGTACTTCGCTCCGCCGATGCCATGAATGAATAGATCCGCCAAAAACAGGCGTGCGAAGCCGGACAAGGTCAGCGCCCGCGGGCGCAGGCGCCAGCCGAGCCGCTCTAACTCCCAAGGTTGGTCGTGCATTTCGCGATCGGCCAGAGCCGTAACGTCCATGCTCGTAACAAACGTGCGGTCCGCGAGCAGGTCTAGCTGCTCACCCGAGCGCCTCACGAAGAGGTGCGTCCGCGGGCCGTCGCAACGCATGATCCACAGCGGGACCTCGATTCGACCATCCTGCGTGACCAGGGGCGGCACGGGCCTGGCAGGATTTTCCACCTTGTGTCGCTCGCGGAACGCTTGGCGCGCTGCGTTGTAGCTGGCCGCTGATGACTCTGCGTTGAGCATGAGCTGCGCGGCGAAAGCTCGAAACGCCGGCGTTCCGCACAGCTCGGATATCCGCAGCTCGCGCACGCCGTCCAAGCCGAGGGCCGCCTCCAGCGCCCGAAAGCCCCGCGCCAGGCCGTCGCAGTAGCGGATCCGTTCGCCGTCTGCCAGCCACCCCTCGGAGAACGGCCTCAGCATGGAAACATCGTAATGCTCGTAGACAGAGGCGACCCGAAAGAAGAAATCGACCCATTGCTCGCGCGGCACCTCCGGCTGACACTCGTCGGGGCGAAGGGTGCCGAGCCCGGGGATGCTCACGTCGACACGCCGCAATGATCGCGAGGTGATCTGGGGGACTTCCAGGCTCCGCGTCTTGCCGACATCCGAATCAACCGCCACGAAGACTGCCGAACCGCATGTGTGGCGGCTTAGTACATGGGCCGCAATGATCTTCGCAAAGACGCCCGCGTGGAAAAACTCGGTCTGGTGGCCAGTCGCGATCACCGGGCCGTTCAGTTCCAACTGCGATCGCAGATTCGTCCGCCAGGCGGTCAGCGGCCGGCCAAGGATGGTGATAGGCTCCAGCCGCTGTTGTACCTCGCCGAGAAGGGCGAAGATTTCCGCAGGGCTTGGCTCGATAAGGACCCCCAAGTGCCCGCGTGGCGCCACCAGCCGGTCGTATGAAATCATCGCCTTGGCGTGCAGCAGTAGAGAGCCAGTCCGGTTTCGCGCGGCAGCGCGACCGCCTCCCGCCGCAGTTCACGCACGAAAACCTCCAGGTAATGTTGCAGCCGCGCGGCCGGGTCGTCCAGCGTGCCGCCGAATTGGCGGCTGCGGTCGGGATAGATGCACCGCACGGGGATTTCGCAAATGCGCAGCCCGGCCAGCGCGCATTGCACCCAGAACTGCAGCGGGAAGGCATAGCCCGGCTCATCGAGCGTGAGGCGTCGCATGGCAGACACGCGATGCGCTTTGAAACCACAAAACGAATCCGTCAGCTCCAGTCCCAAGACCTGTGCCAGGACGCGGTTGATCGTAAAGTTAATGAGGCGCCGCTCGGGCGGGGCCGGGTCGTCGTCCGGGAACGGCCGCAAGTAGCGCGAACCGCTGATTACGTCCGCCGTGTCAGTCTGGATGCGATCGAGAAACTCGGGGATTTGCGCCGGCTCGTGCTGCTCGTCGCAATCCATCGTGATCACCCAGTCGTAGTCAAGGCGCGAGGCGTAATGGAAAGCATCGATCAGGCTCTGGCCGTAACCGCGATTCTCCGGGTGCCTGATTACGGCTACGTTTGGGTGACGCGCCAGCAGCGTCGGAGTGGAATCGGTCGAGCCGTCGTCGATGACCAAAATGTCGCCACAATATCGGGCTACGGCCTTCAGAACGCGCACAACATGGCGCTGCTCGTTGAAAACTGGGATAGCAACTAAATAGCGCATTTCGGCTCCACGGCGCCGACATTGTGTCAGCAGTCGATTGTTGCGCCGCTCGGCGAATAGTCAAACCCCCGCCTACGTGATCAAGTCGAGGGAAAGCCGGGCGATATCATCGGCTGCCTCGGGGCGCCCGAGCCGTCGCGAGGAGTCCTGTAAACGTTGCAGCGCGGCGGGGTCGTTCAGAAGCTGACTCACGCGATAACCCAGCAGCCGCGGGTGGCTAACCCTGATCGCCGCCCCGTTTTCCAGCAGGTAATCGCTGTTTCGCGTCTCTTGTCCCGGAATTGGGCTGATGATCACCAGCGGCAGCCCGCAGACCAGGACCTCGGCTACCGTCAGCCCGCCGGGCTTACCGACGGCGAGGTCGGCCGCGAACATCCATTCGTGAATTTGATCCGTATACGGCAGCACGCAGACGGGGCGTCTGGCGGAGGCTGCCAGGCGTAGCAGGCGGTGCCGCAGAGCCTCGTCGCGGCCGCCCACGACGGCGATTTGCGCTTCGGCCTCCATTTCGATCAGCTGCCGCAGCAACGTGTCCGGTGCATTGATGCCCCGCGCGCCGCCCAACAGAAGAACGCATGGCAGCCTTTCATGCAATCCAAGCTTCGCGCGGGCTTCTTCCTTGCCTAAGGGCTTTAGAAAACCTGGGCGCACAGGAATGCCGGTGGCGAAGACGCGCTCCGGGGCCGGCCCCCAGGTGGTCAGGTAGAAGCGCCCCAACTCGGTAGCAGTGAAGTATCGTTCGGTCGGCTCGTTCACCCACATGCGATGGGTTTCGAAATCGGTTGTTACGGTTGTTTGTGGGCAATCGAGGCGCCGCTTGCGGCGCAGCCCGGAAACGATTTCGGCCGCGAGAAAATGGGTATTTATTATGAGTTGGGGATTACGGCTGACGATGTATCGGGCAGTCCGGGCGACAAAGAGGTTCTGGGCCGCGACGCGCAGGCGGTCAAAGCTGGCGACCGGACGATCGCTGTAGTCGTACAACCAGCCCATGCCCGTCGGAAAATATCGGATTAGATTCACATAGCCGCCGCCGTAGAGCTTTTTGAAGAACGGGCCGGCAGAATCGAGCACGTCGTGGGTTTCGACCTGTACGTGGGGCGCGCGAGCTCTTACGGCCGCCAAGACTCCCTGCGCTGCAATGGTGTGCCCCGCGCCGGCGGAGGCGGTCAGGATCAAAATCGGTCGCCCAGGTTTCATAATCCGCCAGAGTGCGGGGGCAACCCGTGTTGTGTCAACTACCCGCCGCGACGCGCGAGTTGTACTTCGAGCTTTGCCGCCAGGCGTGTGAGCGATTCCACTAGTTCGTCAAATGAGACACGACAGCCGGCGCGCGGCGCGCATATGAAGTCCATACCGGCTGGCAGTCGGGCGCGGTTTAGCCGGAACGCCTCCCGCAGCAATCGTTTAAGCCGGTTGCGTTGGACCGCACCGCCGTACTTGCGTCCGACTACGATGCCCAACCGAGAATGGGGCAATCCGTTTCGCCGCGCCCACACCGTCAGACGGCCATCCGAAGCGCGCACGCCGCGGCGAAAAGCATCGTGAAAATCGCTGCGGCAGCGCAGGCGCATTTCCGCTGGAAAGCAGAAGGCGTGGCGCTGCGGAGGAGGATCAGACATTATCGTTGGTGCGCGGCCGGAAGAAACCGATGCTGGCGGTCTGGCCGTTCAGGAAACTGCGGCGCCCGATGGGCGCAATTTCGCCGGCGGCGAAGAAGCCGGCCATCGGCAGCGCGCCGCACGCATCGTAAATCATCCGGGCATCGTGGCTGCGATGGTTGAATAGCCGAGTGCCGCGTCCGTTGCACGTGAATAGCAGGGCGCCGGCGGCGGGGCGGTCGCGTTCGCGGGCGAGGGCGTGGTCCAGGTCGTTAGTGGCGGAGCTTTCATCGCGCACCTGGAACTGGACCGTCTGCCCGGTACGAATCAGGTCATTAATAGCCATAGCGCCGGATTCGGGGTCGAAGCCTATGGGCAGGCGGATCAGGAAGTCGCCCTGCGTGAACTCTTTTTGGTATTCGTTGATGGCATAACCGACCAGCAGCCCGCGGCGTTGCAGCAACAGGCGGTCGCGGGCCGGCGCGTTGACCAGCAGTTGCTTGACGACTTCGAGCGGCGGTTGGCCGCTCAGCTCGTGGATAATGTTTCCATCGGCGCGTGTTACCACGAGATGCCGGCCGATGGGCCGGCAACCTTGCGACACGACCATTTCGAGATTGATGTTGCCCCAGAGTGCGACGCCCACCATTCCGTGCCGCAGCGTATAACCGTCGAAGACCAACAGGTTTTGGCCGGGCTCATCCGCGGCCGACGCCATCCCACCCAGAACGGGGCGGCCCGGGTAAACGTGGTTCAGTTGATCGAGCAGCGTCACCAGTCCTGGCGTGGCGCTAAAGGTGAAAGGATCGCCCAGCAGGATGAAATTGGGATCGACATCCGCGGGGGCGCCGACGTGATCGCGAAAGGGTTCGGGATCCTGCAGGCGCTCCAGGTCTGACTCTGCCAGGTGAAACGATCTGACTGTCACGTCAGGCATGTTGGCAGCCCACACCGCAAGTGCCGGCTGGCTCTCGTACTCCTGGTCGGCGTGAATGACGCCTTCCGCCGTGACGCCTACGAACGTGCGCGCCCGCAAAAGTTCGTGCAGTTCCAAAGCCAGACGCTGGAGTTCCTCCTCGTAATGCGCGCTGGCAAAGATGAAACCAAGATCAACCGGGAGATCGCCCAATCCAGAGCGAATGCGCGTGGCGAGAGCCAGCGCCGTGTCGTCTCCCTTGATCGCTCTGGTAAAAGCCGTGGCGATTTTCACCGTCGAGTCTCCGGCACTATTCTATGAACGGCAAATCCGATTCACCACGAACACGGAGAAGCCGGCTGGGTAAGTAGAAAGCGCCAACGGCGAATCCCCAAAAAACGATCCGGAGCGGTCGCATAAGACCGCTCCGGTCCTCCTCTCCTCTACTCTCCCGGGCGCAAAAGATCGCGGTCGGCTAGTCACCACGGCGACCGAAACAATGCCGAACAAGAGGTTCAGTTTACCGTTTCGTTCCGTGGAACTCAACAAATTTTGTAGCGCTTTCGCCTTACAGGGCTTTGCTTTTGAGCGGCGGTTAGTCCGCCGGAGCCGGCGGGGTAGTCTGCCGAGCGGCGATCAGTACTCCGATTTCGAACAAGATGAGCATCGGCCCAGAAAGCAGGAGGTGGCTGAAAAGATCCGGCGGGGCCAACATGCAGGCGACAAAGACGATTAACAATATCGCAACCTTCCGGTAGCGGCGCATGGTTTCAACGGGTACCAGACCGGTTCGGGCCAAAAACACAACCACTAGGGGTAACTGGAAAGCCACCCCAAAGGCGATGGTCAGAAGAAGCACGAAGCTCAGGTACTCGCCGATCTTGAACTGGCTCGACACCATGGCCCGCTGCTGGTCGGGCTGGAACTGGTAGGAGTAGACCTTGTCGGGCTGACGAACCTTGAAGCGGTGCTCGTTCACGTTGAACCAAATCGCTCCGACCGGCGGCTCAGCGGGGTCTTGGGCGACAACCGGCACGGTCGGCCAGGTTTCGAGTGCCGGCTGGGTGGTGGCAGGCGCGGCGGGCGAAACGCTAAGCAGCCTTTGCTCCAGCGCGTTAGGGTTTGCGCGCGGAAGCGGCAGCCAGTTGCCGAAACCGACGAGGAAATTAAGGCTCACCAGCAAGGCGAAGAGGTACATGAATGCAACGCCGAGCAGGAACAGGAGAACACTGGGCAAGGTCAGGCGGTGGACCCAGGCGCGTTCATTCGGATACAGGCCGGCTGCGACAAAGGTCCAGAGCTGATAGATGATGTAGGGGCCGCCGAGAATGAGGGCGGAAATCAGGACGACTTTGACGTAGACCAGGAGCGTTTCGGCGGGGCTGGTGGCCAGCAAGTTCTCAGGTTGATTGTTGGCCCGCAGCGCCAGTACGAGCGGGCGTACCAACACCTCCAGGAGGTAACGGGCCAAAAAGATGCACGGGATGCTCAGGAGCACTAATGCCACTAAGCTGCGAAGCAGACAGCCCCGCAACTCGTCCAGGTGCTCCCCCAACGTCATACGTTTTTCGTCCGGTTGGACCGGCTGGCGCCGAAACGTGGCAAACATGGCGGAATGATACCGCCAAAAATCGAACGCGCCAGCCGCTCCCGCCGGGCAAAATCAGCCGCCTTCGACCACGCGCTCAGTCTATTTCGGCGATTCGGGGCGATAGGGTAGACTCTCGGCCGGCCGGCGCTCGAGGAGCACGAGCGCGAGATCGCGGCGGCGCTTCGTCGCCACGTTCAGAAGCTGGCCGGCGAAATCGGTGCACGGAACACTTTCCGTCGAATCGCGTATGCGGCCGCGGCCGAGTATGTCGCGAGTGAGTTTGCCGCGCAGGGGTTACACGGTCGAGCGACAAACGTTCGCGGTGATGGGGGTCGATTGTCAGAACCTGGTGGCGCAGACCGGACCGGCTGGGCTCGACCGTGAGGTACTCGTGGTCGGGGCGCATTACGATTCATTTGCGAACTGTCCAGCCGCTAATGACAACGGCAGCGGTGTGGCCGCCTTGCTGGAGCTCGCGCGGTGCCTGGCCGGCCGGCCGTTGGAGCGAACCGTGCGTTTCGTCGCGTTCGCCAACGAAGAGCCGCCCTTTTTCTGGACGGACGACATGGGCAGCCTTCGCTACGCGCGGGCGTGCGAGGAGAGGGCGACAGGATTGTGGGCATGATCGCGCTCGAAACGATCGGGTGCTATACCGACGAGCCGGGCAGTCAGCACTACCCGCCGCCATTCAACTTGTTTTACCCGAGCACCGGCAACTTCATAGGTTTCACGGGCAACCTGCAGTCGCGCGGCTTTCTGCGGCAGGTCATCGGCGCGTTCCGCCGCCACGCGCACTTTCCTTCTGAAGGCGCGGCGCTGCCCGGCTTTGTCGAACAAGCCGGTTGGTCTGATCTCTGGTCATTCTGGCAGTGCGGTTACCCTGCGATCATGGTCACGGACACCGCACCGTTTCGATACGCCCACTACCACACGCGCGAGGATACACCCGAGCGCCTGGACTATGAGCGCATGGCGCGTGTTGTGGCGGGGCTTGAGCCAAATGCTCATCGAGCTGGCGGGCGGCTCGCGCCGCTGAGCCATAGCCCCTCTCCTAGCGCGGCGACGCGCCCGCGCCTCGCAACGGGCGCGTGGGCAGTAGCGTCCCAGACGCGCTCACCGGCATCGGCGGCCGCGTTCTCTGTCGCTCACGCACGGCCTCGATCGCCTTTTTGCCCGCGAGAAAGGCGTGATCGGAGTTGTAGTACTCCCACTCGCCATAGCGGCCGGCCGGATGCACGTCATGGTCTTCGAGCCACTGGCGAATGACCTGCACGTTTTGAGCGCGGGCGTGATCATAGACGACGTAGGCGTACGGCAGGTCGCACTGCACGCTGACCACGATGGGGTCGTGCGGGCCGATCAGTCCGACGCGGCGGCAGTCAGCGACGCAGCGCTCGACCAGGGCATCACCCTCGCACGGCAACGGCTTGGCGGGTGAGTACGTAATTTCGCAGGTAAGGCCGAAGCCGCCCGGCGGATTGCAATGCGGACTGGCGTTGCCCTGCACGAAGATGCGATGAAAGACCGTATCCTCCGGATAGTAAATCCAGTGTTTCTCGGTCAGTTTCTCCCGGCCGACGCCCAGGTGAACGCAGCGTACCGAAACGTGTCTCAGGGCGGTGGCCGCGCGGCGCACTTCGGGCGGGACCTCGTCGCCCATCATGCGCACCAGTACCGGAAGGGGCATGGTGCTGATGAGTTGCTGGTAGTGCATTTGCTCGCCGGTGGCCAGCGTCAGGCTCCGCTGGGCGGGCGAAATGCGGAGCACTGCGCTGTTCAGACGCAAGCGGTGCCGCACATAGGGCAAGAAGCCGTCCAGCAATGCCTGGAATCCGCCGCGGAGCGGATAGCCGAAGCGAGCATTTGGGCCCATGGGCTTGGGAGTGGGGTGCAGGGCGCCTTCGATCATTTCCTCGAGATCGGGCAGCGGCACGCGTCCGCCCAGCCAGGAAGTCTCGATCTCGTCGAGAGGCACGGCCCACAGTTTACGGTTGTATGGAATGGCGAAGTGTTTTGCGATGCCCGCGCCCCATACCGTGTAGATGAACTCCTCGAAGTTCGCCGGCTGGCCCGATTTGGCTCCGTTGCCGTCACCGCCGCCGGGTGAGGTTAGCGGCGCCGTGCTTTCCAACACGCCATCGGCGCAGCAGTCACTGATTTGGGGCTTGGCGCAGAGCGGCCCGGGGCGCGAGTCGAGGCGCTGGCGGCCGCTGCCGCCGGGACGCGGTGCACGGCCTGCGCCTGCGGGCCGGGGCGGCAAGCCGGCTTTCAGCGAACCGAAGCGGGCCTGGATGGCGCCGACGAGGCATTCCTTGATCACCTCGGGCGGCAACCCGTACAGCGCACCCTGGAAAGGATAGCGTGTGTAGACGCCCTTGCTGTATACCCAGGCCTCGCGATCCTGCCAGTGGACGTTGCCGCCCAACAGTTTCTCATACAACTCGTGCACATAGGGATCGTTCGAGAACATGATGTGGCCGGCGTAGTCGAACGTAAACCCTTTGGCATTAAACGAGCGACACCAGCCGCCAATGCTGCTTTCTTTCTCCAGCAGTACGGTTCCCGGGCCGGCATGGTAGGCGGCGCTCAGCCCGGTCGGTCCGGCGCCGATGATGATCAGTTCGTGGTTGCGCTCGGGAGTGCGCCGGGAAGCCGGCGCCGGCACGTGCGATGCTGCAGTCGGCGTCGGTGCGGCAGTCGCGGTAACTGTCACAGTTTGCAGGGAGCTTGACCTATTCAACACGGCCTGATGCATCAACTCTTCCATTGCAGCAACCGTATTGTCCCAGGACGTGCGCGACAGCACTTCCCGCATACCGGCCGCACGCCGCTCGCGTTCCTGGGGCGGCGCGGCGAGTGCCGCTTCGCAGGCGGCCACAAAGGCCTCGGCGGTGTCGCCCAGGTACACCAACTCGCCGTAGGGCTCGGCCACGTCGCGTATCGGCGTACTGACGATAGGCTTTTCGGCCGCCATATATTCGAGGGTCTTGGTGGGACTGATGTAGCGCGTGGCCTGGTTGCGTGCGAAGGGCAACAGACATACATCCCAGCCGTGCAAATATGCGGGCAGATCTTCGTAGGGACGTTGTCCGAGGTAGTGCAGGTTCGGATGCCGCGGCAGTGTGGCAGGATCGATCTTGGTAACGGGACCAAGCAGAATGACCTGCCAGTCCGGATGAGCCGCGGCCAGCGCCCCGACGATGTCGCGATCCAGCCGTTCATCAATGACGCCGAAGAACCCCAGCCGGGGGCGCGGCAGCTTGGCCTGATCGGGGGGTTCGACCATGCTTCCGCGCGCCTGGCCGAAGTGTTTCACATCCACACTGCTTGGGAAACAGTGCACATTTGGATGGCGGCTGCGCTTGGCTTCATAGAGACTGGGGCCGCCGGTAAAGACCACGTCGGCCCAGGCGAACAGTTCGTTTTCGCGCTGTGCCAGCTCCGGCGGGGCATTGTGGAAAGCGGATAGCTCGTCCATGCAGTCATAGATGACGGCTTGCGGTTTCAAGCGCCGCGCCAATGGCAAAGCCATCGGCGTATACATCCAGGCAAGGTGGTCGGGTACGTCCTCGCGTTGGACAAGCTCGAGCAAGAGTGTCACGAGTTCCGGCGTATCGAATCCAGCGTGCGGCGTCGGGATATGCGGCTGACAAACTAAAACGTTCCTAACTGGACGGTGAAAATGCCAGTACGGTCGATAAGCACCGGAATCAAGCATTGGTTCTTCGACATAGAGTACCCGCTGTCGCGCGGCCAGCCGCGACAGCAGATGTTGCGGCCGCTGGTAAACCCAGTCCCAGCGCAAGTGAGAGAAGACGATGAGCGGGTGATTCCATCGCATGAAGTTCTCCTGCGCGCGCATTGCGGGGCTGCGCGCGGCATATGCTCAAGTTTTGGCCCGGCAAGGTCGGATTGCAGGCGATCCGCGCGGACTCGCTTTAACTATATTTCCGGGTGACTCGAAAACAAATGAAATCGACGTAAACGCAGCATTGTGACTGTACATGCTGCGTTTACGCCGGCGCCCCCTGTCAGAGTATGCAGCTTAACCGATGCGCTGGTCTTCCTCGCTGAGCTTGGCCTGCGCTTGCATCAACCGTTCGCGCCATTTGGTCTCGCCGCCGGTCGCGTCCGGAATTTCGCCGGCCGTGATCAAGGCGATTTCCTCGATGGGAAACTTCGGGGTGCGGTCGGCGTACAACAGGCCGTTGGCCTCCTGATAAGTGTCGGCGAACTGGGTGTAGCAGAACCCGGCGATCAGGTGCAGAGAGCGGACGGCCGCCAGCAGCATGGCGTAGCGATCGGCAAGTTCGTCGGCGTCGCGCGCCTCGGAATAACCCCAGCTTTTTGCATCGCCACTGTTGGAAAGCGCGATGCCCCCAAACTCGGTCAGCATCAGCGGTTTTTTCAAATGCGATTCGGGTTCAAGCACCAGGATGCGGCCCTGTGGGCGCTCCTGCTCTGCCAGACGTGCGATCGAGAAATCGGGGCCGCCGTAGCGCTCCACCATGCGGCGCGGCTTGCTGTCGTAGTCGTGGATGCCAATGATGTCGGTCGCCACGCTTTCCCAGCCGTCATTGCCGATGACGGGCCGGGTGGGGTCGATGGTTTTTGTAAGGTGATACAGCGCCTGCACGTAATGCCGCTGGGCGGGCGTGTCGGGCAGGTCGGGCACGCCCCAGGATTCATTCAGCGGCACCCAGGCCACGATGCACGGGTGACTTACGTCGCGTTCGACGACTTCGGTCCATTCGCGGGTGACGCGCATGATCGAGCGCTTGCTGAAACGATAGGCGCTGGGCATCTCGCCCCACACCAACAGCCCCAGCCGGTCGGCCCAATACAGGTAGCGCGGATCGGCCACGCGTTGGTGGCACCGCGCGCCGTTGAAGCCCATCGCCTTGATGAGCTCGACATCGCGCCGCACGGCGTCATCGTCGGGGGGCGTCAGACCCGTATCCGGCCAGTAGCCCTGGTCCAGCACCATGCGCAAGAGCAGCGGCCGGCCATTCAGCACGAAGCGGTTACCCTGCACGCCGATCGAGCGTAAGGCGGTGTAGCTGTAAACGTCATCGACGATTTCGCCGCGCCCGTCGATCAGTTCGAGGCGCGCCTCAATCAGCGTCGGATGGGACGGGCTCCACAGCAGCTCGTTGCGGTAGTCGTCAATGCCCGGATCGGACAGCACGATTCCGCGGTGCACTTCACCGGAGATGACGGCGTACGTGTCGCGGCTTAGCAGCTTGCCGTCGGCCTCTAACTCGATGCGTACGCGCAGATCGTCGCGCGGCACGCCCGCCAGGCGAACTTCGACGCTCAGGGCCCAGTGCTGGAGCGAGGGCGTCCAGCGCAAAAACCCGATGGACGTTTCGGGGACGATTTCCAGCCAGACGGTCTGCCAGATTCCAGTAGTGCGCGGGTACCAGATGGAGTGCGCGTTCAGTTGCCAGTCCTGCTTGCCGCGCGGCTGAGTGAGATCGTTGGGGATGTCCTCCGCGCGCACCACAAGCGTCTGCGCCGGCCAGTCGACCAGCAAGTCGGTGATGTCGGCCGAGAACGGCGTGTAGCCGCCCTCGTGCCGTACGGCCATACAGCCGTTGACCCACACCTGGGCGGCGAAGTCGACCGCTCCGAAGTGCAGAATCAGCCGCTCGCCGGGTTGGAGGAATGGGCGCTCGAATTGGCGGCGATACCAACAAGCGTGGAAGAAGCCCTCTTCGCCGATTCCGCTGGCGGTGGTTTCCGGGGCGAAGGGCACGACAATTGTCTCATCCCAGCGTACTTGCCGCGGGTCGCTCCAGCGTGCGTCGCGGTCAAGCGCAAAATCCCAGCGGCCGTTGAGCGGGGTCCAATTAGCTCGTCTGAGCTGTGGGCGCGGATAACCGATCTGCTTTCGCAACGAGTTGTTGCCGTCCATACGAGCTCCGAGAATCGCCGGCTGCCTGGGTTATTATTCTCGCATGCCAGCGGGTCCTGCTTGCACAGGGGACCTGAATCGACGACGCGCTGCTCGCCCCCGCGATCGTCTATGCCCCATGAAATTAAGTTTAGCGCGGCTCCTGAACAATGGCTCAGCGGTGGGAAATTTAAGCTTTTCTGTGAATTAAGGTGGTCGTTAAGGTGTTCGCGCCGGTACGGAGGGGCATGCCCGCGCTTACAGCTTGGGCATGGCATCTATGAAGCGGTCGATGTCAAGGGGCCGGTTGAGAGCCCCGGGGGGAAGATTCTTCCGTCAGGCCCATCACCCTCGGCGTCGGTCGATCCGTCCCATCTCGGCCGACCTGCCTGGCTATGTCCTGAACCATCTTCCGCCCAGGCTCAGAGCCTGAGGCCGAGGGAGATTCATCCCCCAGCCGAGTCCACGAGCACCGGCGACGTGACGCGTTACGCTCAGGCATCTATTCGGGATCATCGGGACAGCCGAACGGGTCGGCGCCGACGTCCCATGAAAATATCCGACTCGTGGACGCCGCCATTCACCCGGCCGAGCTACGGATGGGGGCCGCGCTCCTGCCATGCCTCGGGGTCGTCCACGCTTCGTCACGCCACCGGCTCCTCAACACCTACCGCGACATTCGATTCCTGGTCAGCCCAGCCCCGCGTCTGTTTCAACTACCGCAACATTTCATACCTGCCACTGCTGCAACCCACACTCACCGCAGCACGCACCTCAAACCTCATTCACGCCGCACACACACCTGGGCCCCTGGGGCGGTATGGCTGCCCACTGCGAATCACTGCCAGCATCAGACACAACAGCCTACGCGCAATCGCCGTAATGGCCTTCTTGCGTCCACGACGTCTGGCCAACGCGTCATAAAGCCCAGCCCAATAAGCATCGCGACGGATCAGTTGCCAGGCGGCCTGGTGCAGCACCCAGCGCAGGGCCGGCGAGCCGGTATGCGTGATGCCCAGGTCAAGCCGCTTCCCGGCCGACTCACGCTGGCCCGGCGCCAAGCCCACGTAGCTGGTGAGCTTCTTCTGCGAGCCGAAGCGTTCCGGGCCGGCCGTCTCAGCCAGGAAGGTCTCACGCGTCACCGGCCCCACCGCGGGGATGGAATCCAGCAACTGGCGCTGCTGGGCCTCTTGCGGTGGCGCCTGACGAATAAAGTGCGCCAGCTCACGCTCCACGGCCCGCAATTCCACCTGGTACAACCGCAGTTCCCGCAGCAGGCGTTGCACCAGAAAGCGATCGACCGGCTCGAGCGGCAGCTTCTGGAGGTAGGCCAGCCCGGTGCGCGTAAACAAATCCTTGCGGTCCGCGTTGTACTCGGCCGCCAAATGACGCAGGCGATTCTTCAACGAGGTCAGTCGCCCTCGGATGTAAACGCGGTGTCGCACCAGCCGGCGATGGGCCCGCTGCCGCGGTGTCGGACGATGGGCCGGCGGAATCACGTCCAGGACCAAAAACTCGGCCAGCAGCCGAGCGTCAACCTTATCGCTCTTGCGTGTGCTCTCGGCGATGATCCGCAGCTTTCGCGGATGGGCCAGGACCACCCGCTGAGCCAGCGGCTCGACCAGCTTCACGAACCATTCGTAGCTGGCGGTGGCCTCCAGCACCAGCTCAAACTCGCCCAGGCCTTGCAGAAAGCCCGTCAGGGCGGCGGGGTTGGAGTTCAGGAAACGCTTGGTCCTCAGCACGCGCCGGGCTTGGTCCATGACACACAGTACGGTAAGCTTCTTATGGAGGTCGACGCCAACGTAGTACCTCATGATTGGCTCCTATTCGTGTTAAACCTAATCCCCCGACACCAAAAACGCGGTTTACCACGTTCTCCAGGAACCTAAACTACCGCGGCGCGACCTCCGCTTCATAGTTTCACCCGGCGCGGGCATTCCCTCCCTTAACGCGCTGGCGCACCACGTCGGACGTGCGAAGGGCCAGGACGGCACCTCCCCACATTCCCACCTTCCCACTTTCCCACAGTCACACCTGGGCCGACGGGCGAACACATGCCCGCGCCGCTACGCGGCTTGGGCATGGCACCCAAGCGACTCTACGGTTGCACTGTGACCGGCTCCGGCGCCGCCGGCGGCTGAAGTTTCGAACGCAGGTGCAGCCGGAATGACTCGCCGATCTTTGCCAGCCGCGCCGACAACGGCGGCGAGAAACCAAAGCGTTCCGCGTCGTGCGGCGCCTGGATTCTGGCCATGCGTTTCCAGCCCTTGTTCATGCCCAGCACGAACAGCGCGGTGGTGAGCGAGCGTGTGCGCACCAGGGTGCGGATGGCGCGCTTCAGCACCCAGTTCTCTTTGGCGGCCAGGTGGCGCAGTTCGTAGATGCTTTCGTCCAGCTCGCGCGAGGTCATTCGCAACGGCTGATAGACGGTTTCGGTGAACGTGTATCGTTCCCAGTCGGCCGGATAGTCAGTCGCCAGCAAGCGGCCCTCCGCACGGAAGCGCTCGTACATTTTCGTGCCGGGCAAGGGCGTCAGGTTGGTGATTTGTATGATGTCCACGCCCATCTTTGTGGCCATCAGAGCCGTGTCCGCGGCCGTCTCGGCGGTGTCTTCGTCAGAGCCGATGATGAAACCGCCGAACACGGAAATCCCGGCGCGGTGAAAGCCGTTCACCAACTCCTGGTAGCGGGCGAGGCTATTGCGGTTCAAAACCTTGTGATAGCGCTTCAACGTCTGCTCGTTGAAGCTCTCGAACCCGACCAGCATGCCGCGGCACCCCGCCTTGTACGCCAGCGCCAGCCCGTCCGGGTCATCGCCCATGTTGATCGTCGTCTGGCTGAACCAGAGCCGCTTGCGTCCGTGTTTGATGATGGCCCGCAGTAGTTCCTTGGCCCACTCGGCGTGCTGCCGGCCGACGCCGAAAAAGTTGTCGTCCACCACGAAGATGAATTTTTCCGGGGTCCGGTTCCATTCGTCCAGGATGTCCGCGATCCGCCGGCGGCGAATGTGCGAGCCGTTGAACTGCGTCACCGAGCAATACTCGCACCCCACCGGGCAGCCACGCGACGTTTGCAACGCTGAGACGTCGTAGCGGCCGTTGACCGGCCTGAGCGTCTGGCGGGCGCGTCCCAGGCCGGTGGCCTCCAAGTCCGCGAGGCGGCCCTGATAGCGCGACTGAAGGCGTCCGGCGGCCGCGTCGCGCACGATCTGCGGCCAGATTTCGTCGCACTCGCCGATGGCGACCGAATCAAAGTGCAGCGCGGCCTCATCGGGACAGGCGGAGGCATGCGGTCCGCCCAGGATCGTGGGAATCCCCTGCTTGCGCGCGGCGGCGGCGATCTCGTAAGCGCGGGTGGCGCCGCTGGTGTACGAGGTCAGGGCCACCAGGTCATAGTTGCTCCGGGTCAGGTGCGTGTCGGTGAACTGGGGGCCGAAAACCTCGTCGATCAGATGCACCTCATGGCCATCGGGCACCAGCTCCGCCAGGACCTGCAATCCGAGTTGTGGGATGTACGAGCCGACGGTGTGGTAGCCCTGTGATCGCCGAGTTATGGGGTTAACTAATGCTATGCGCACTGTAAATCCTTTACTGGGGGGCGGCCGCTTTGAGCCCATTGTAAGGAAGCTATCCGGTTTCAGCCATCTGCGATCAGCCTGAATATTCGCGGCCGTGAGTTATCGCGCCCGGCCGGTTTTTGCGCTCCGACCGGACAAGTCGTGCCGCAAACTCTCCGATGAAAAAGCTGAGGTTGCATAATCGCTTCGCACACTGTGGGCGTGAGGGCGGCCATGGCGCGAGCGCACGTTGAAACCATACTCGCCCACGAGAGCGTGCCGGCGAGCCTTAAAGAGGCGATCAAGCGAACGGGGGCTTGGGCCAGCTTTAGACCATTATCGCAGGCGCTACGCGGCGGCGTCTCCCCACGGGCCGACGCAATAGTCGTGATCGTGCCGGACGACATGCGCCCCGTGGAGCATGGTCTGCGCGTGCTCTTCGACCGCTTGGCCGACTGCCCGCGCGCCGTCCTGGTGATGCAACCCGGGAGCGGAGTACCCGCCCAACTCGACCATCCGGCCACGGTGCCGGTCACCTTCGGCTCGGCCTTGGGGGCCGACGAGCTGGCCAGCCGGCTGGCAACAATGGTCGACATGCGCCCCTCACTCGATTCGCTCCATCGCAGCATGCTGGCCAACCGCCAGCAGGAAGAAAACGCCACCGCGGCCTACGAGCGCCAACTACGCCTGGCACGCCAGGTACAACAAGAGTTCATTCCCGAGAACCTGCCCAACTTCGGGCCGGTTAAGTTCTCGGCCTTGTTCCGCCCCGCGGAAGTCGTCTCGGGCGACATGTATGACATTCATCGCTTGGACGAAGAGCACGTCGCCATTGCCCTCGCGGATGCCACGGGGCATGGAATACCGGCCGCCCTGCTGACGGTGTTCGTCAAGCGCGCCCTGCGCGGCAAAGAGATTCACAACGGCAGTTACCGCCTGCTGCCGCCGACGGAAGTGCTGGAGCGGCTGAACGAGGAATTGCTCGAGGCCAACCTGTCTGAGTGCCGCTTTGTGGCGGCCACGTATGCGGTGCTGAACACGCGGACCATGGTGCTTGAACTGGCGCGCGGCGGAACACCGTACCCGATCCTGCGCCGTCGCGACGGCCGGCTCGAGTTGTTGCGGCCGGCCGGTAGCGTTATTGGCGTATTGCCGGGTGCGCGTTATCCGTCGCAGCAGGTCCAACTGGCCCCCGGTGACTCACTGGTGATTTGCTCGGACGGGGTGGAGAACGTGACGGCGCCGCAGATATCGGCGACGGCTCTGGCCGAAACATTCTCCCGGGCCGCGGCGGCCGTGAGAGCGGGAACCGCGCGTGAGCGGCGCCGCGCCGCCGCCTTGGTTGGGGCCGCCGCTTGTGAGGACAGCGGGTGCTTCGGTGCCGCAAGCTCAACGACCGCCGTGGCGGAAATCGCGGATGAGCCCGCGGGTTCGGGCGACGACGAAGTGCCCGGTATTGAGCGTCCCAGCCGCCGCGCATCGCGCATGGCGCCGGACGAAGCCATGCTTGCCTCCGCCTGGTGCGCGACGTTGCGGGGCGAAGGCCCGCAGGCGGCGCTCCAACAGCTCACCGTCCGTTATGACTCGCTGCGCCGCATGGGTTATCCGCTCGATGATCTGACCGTGCTCACTCTTCAAATACAGCCCTGAGCCGGCGTCCAGCCGGACCGTCTTCGAGCGGGGGGGTAGGCGATGTAACTAAGAGTCTACCGCTGTAACCGGAGGTGACCGCATTTCGAAAGAGCCTTTTCAGCGGGCGACTCGCCCTGTATGCTGTCCGGCCTACGTAAACGACCGTGGGGGCCCTGCGGCCGGCGCGTTGCCTACAAGCTGCGATGGCGGGCTACTTGCCGCGCCTGAACGAGAGAGAACCCGAACATGCAAAATATCGTTTACCTGGACAATGCGGCGACCAGCTTTCCTAAGCCCGACAAGGTGCTCACCGCCGCCCGTGATTTTTACGCCGCGTTCGGCGTCAATCCCGGCCGCACTGGCTGCGACCTATGCCTGGCCGCCGAACAAATGATTCTTCAGACGCGCAAACGCCTGAGCGCCTTTTTCAACCCCAGCGCGGTTGCCGCGGGCAAGCCGAAGGACCCCAAGCGCCTGATCTTCACGCTAAACGGCACGATGAGTTTGAACCTGATCGTCAACGGTATGGTGGGGTCGGGCGATCACGTCGTGACGACGATGGTTGAGCATAATTCGGTCATCCGGCCGGTGAACCACCGGGTGCGCGACGCCGGCGCGAACGCCACCTACGTCGTGCCGGACGGCGAGGGATACATCGACCCGGAGGACATCCGCAAAGCCATCCGGCCCAATACCAAGTTGGTTATCGTCAATCATGCCTCAAACGTCACGGGCGTCGTGCAGGACGTGCGGGCGATCGGCAAAGTTTGCCGCGAACTCGGCGTGCCTTTGGCGGTGGATACGGCTCAGACAGCCGGTGTGCTGCCGATCGACATGACCGAGTGCAACATCAGCTTCCTGGCATTCACCGGTCACAAGGGGCTGCTGGCGCCGACCGGCACGGGCGGTATCTGCGTCGCGGATGACGCGGAAATCCGAGGGACGATATATGGCGGCACAGGCGTGCGCAGCGCCGACCCCTACCACCTCGAGGAGTACCCGTATCGGCTTGAGGCCGGCACACAGAATCTGGCCGGCATCGCGGGATTGTCGGCGGGCCTGGATTGGCTTGAAGAAAACGGGATGGACAACGTCCGCCGGCACGAGATGGAGCTGATGGCCGAGTTGCAGAACGGGTTGGCGGAAATTCCCGGCGTGAAGATCTGGGGCACGAAGCGGCTCGACCGGCGTGTGGCCACCTTGTCAATCACGGTCGCCAATTACGACCCGAGCGACGTGGGCACGATCCTGGACGCCGAACACACCGTCCTCACGCGCACGGGACTTCACTGCGCGCCGCTGATTCACGATCACATGGGCTCGTCCCCGCGCGGCACGGTACGATTCTCCTTCGGGCCTTACAACACGCGCGAGCATGTGGCGGCGGCCATCCGCGCTGTTGAACAACTGGCGACCGACCGCCCGGCTACGACCCAGGTACAGGGCTGCAAGCTATAGCGTGCCGGTTGCCCCGGCGCTTGCCTGCGGCCGACGTGCCTCAAGCGATTTCTCCCAGGCCGCGTTGAGGTTTCTCACCGGCCACATCGAATGTGAGCCGTTTTCGCTCATCGGCGCATCGGCCAGGCCGCTCGCCGCCGGAATGTGCACGCACTAACATTGTCGTTTTCGAGGAGCACGCATGAGCGAGATCGTTCGCACGCGCTTCGCGCCGTCGCCGACCGGCTATCTGCACATCGGCGGGGCGCGGACGGCCCTTTTCAATTATCTGCTGGCCCGCCGCCTGGGCGGAAAGTTCGTGCTGCGCATCGAGGACACCGACCAGACGCGCAACATCGAGGCGGCCGACCAGAAGCTGATGGAAGACCTGCGCTGGCTGGGCCTGCAATGGGATGAGGGTCCCGAGGTCGGCGGCGAGTTCGGGCCTTATCACCAGGGGCAACGCCTGGAACTCTACCGCGAGCGTGCCAAGTACCTGCTCGAAACCGGCCACGCCTACTATGCCCTCGAAACGCGCGAAGAGCTGGAGCAGATGCGGGCCGCCGCGCGCGCCCGCGGTGAAAAGGGCTTTCGCTATCCCCGCCCGCAGCGCTTCCCGACCGAGGCCGAGGCGGAACAGGCCCGCCGCGCGGGGCGCCCGGTCGTCATCCGCTTCAAGATGCCCGATCGCGACTTCACTGTGCCTGATCGCATCCTGGGCGACGTGCACATCGCCGCCAGCGAGCTGAGCGACTTCGTCATCATCAAAGGCGATGGTTGGCCCACCTACCACTTCGCGGTCGTCGTCGACGACGCCGCCATGCACATCACGCATGTCCTGCGCGGCCAGGAACACCTCATGAACACGCCGAACCACATGGCCCTGCAAGAGGCTTTCGGCTATCCCGTCCCGACCTACGCCCACCTGCCCATCATCTTCAACATGAACGGCACGAAGATGAGCAAACGCGAGAAGGACAAGGTGGTGCGCGACGCCGCCAAAGCGGCCGGACTCGACGAACAAAAAGTGATGGAACTGGCAGGCGTGGCCGATCCGCAGCTCGTGCGGCTGTGGCGCGCCGGCGAAACGCAGCTTCCCGGCGACGCCCTGGCCCGGCTGGCAAAGAAGCTCGCGGTCCACGTGCCCGAAATCGAAATTCACGACTTCCGCAAGAGCGGCTATTTGCCCGAGGTGCTGGTCAACTTCATCGCGCTGCTGGGATGGTCGCCCGGCGACAGCCGCGAGAAGTTCACCCTGAACGAGCTGTGCCGGGTGTTCACGTTGGAGCGCGTCGGCAAGACCAATGCTCGCTTCGACCGCGACAAATTGCTCGCGTTCAACACGATGGCCTTCGAGGCCGCCGACATGCCGCGCAAGCTGGCCGCCTTCCGCGATTGGCTCAGCGTGAATGAGCCGGGCCCCATGACCGGGCTGGATGAGGCCACGCTGGTGCGCGTCCTGGAAGCCTGCCACGGCTTCCGCACGTTCGAGGATGTGGATCGCAAAGCCGGCGTGCTGTTCGCTGCCGACGACGCGTACCCCTACGATGACAAGGCGGTTCGCAAGTGGCTGCTCAAGAACGAGGCCGCAGGCTTGAAAGTCGTGCGGGATTTGAAAGCACTGCTGGCCGCCGCCACGGATTGGTCGTCGGCCACGCTGGACGACCTGATCCGCCGCTATGCGGAGCAGCACAGCCTGGAGCTGGGCAAAGTGGCCCAGCCGCTGCGCGTCGCCGTTACAGGCACGACCATCAGCCCGCAGATTTCCGAAACGCTCGGACTGCTCGGGCGCGAACGCACGCTGGCCCGCATCGAGCGCGCCGTGCGCGTGGCTGAATCACTGGCCGCCTGAACCCGGTATACAATGCCGCGGCATACAGGCAAAAGGAGCGCGAATGACCGGAGTTTCTGTATGTGATATGCGGCGCTATGCGACCGGCCTTCTATGCGCGGCCGGCCTGGCGCTGCTGGTGGGTTGCAGTGGCACGCTGGCCGGGCACTGGCGCATGGTTGAGGTTCAGCCGAACCGGCAAGTCTTCTGCATCGATGACGTTACGTTCTCTCGTGACGGCAGCTACAGCGCGACCACCACGCTCAAGGGCAAGACGCTGCAGGAATCCGGGCGGTACAAGTTCAACGGCTTTGAGGTCACTTTTTGGCCCGACGCCGGTGGTTGCCGCCAGTATGACGCCCTTCTGAAATTCAACGAGCTGGAAATACTGGACGCGAAGCAGACCCCGAAGCAGATGGTAATATTGAAAAAGGACTGAGGGCAGGCAGGCACTCAAGTCCCGCCCGTCGGGTGCAAGGTCGGGTGCCATGCCCAAGCTGTAAGCGCGGGCATGCCTGTACAATGCGGTCACTATGGTGAATCAAGGACCACCCAAGATGAATCCGCCAACCGGAAACCGCATAAGGCGTCACGTAATCTACTCGGGTCGCGTCCAGGGCGTCTGCTTTCGCGCCATCACCCAGGAGATCTCCGCCCGGTACGACGTTACCGGCTTCGTCCGCAACTTGCGGGATGGGACGGTCGAACTGGAAGCCGAAGGGTCAGCCGCCGCCGTGGACGCCTTCTTGGCGGAAATCGCGCGGCACTTCCAGAACAACATCACCCACGCACAAGTCTCGGATATTTCGCCGCGGAACGACGAAGCCGATTTCCGCATCCGTTACTAACGGCATCCCAAAGGGCTAATCTCGGCGCGCTCCGCCGCGAATGCCCTACACGCGCCAGCCCTCACGGTAAGTCTTGCTGATGTACTGATTCGCTTCCGGCAGGTTCGGCACGCGCAAATTGGCCGCATCCCACTCGATACGCCGCCCGGTCCGCAGCGCCACGTTGCCCAGCAGCACGGCCTCCGTGAAGGGGCCCGCGTACGCGAAGTTGGATTTCGGGAAATCCAGCGGCGCCTGCCCCATCGCGGCCATTACCCATTCCTCAACGTGTCCCGGCGAGCGCTCGAGCATCTGCGGCGGCTTGCCGATCTGCTTCATCAGCGTCTCCGGAATGATGCGCGGGCTATCCAGGTAGTCGCCCGTAATCAGCAGTGCCCCTTTCGTGCCCAGGAATAAGTTGCCCGTGTCCGGCAGACGCCGCTCCAGCTCCAACGCCTCCGGGCACCGCGGCTTTAGTCCGCCGTCGTACCAGTACGAGATAAACGCCGGCCGGCTCGCCGTCGCGGGGAAGTACCAGCGCAGCATTGAGCACGTGGGAAACGCCTCGTCCGTGATGGGCGTCGCCGCGATCGGCTCCACCCAGGCCGGCGAACCGGGGTCCAACACCGCGAAAATCCCGTCCATCGTATGGCAGGCCATATCGCCCAGCGCGCCGCACCCAAAGTCCCACCAGCCGCGCCAGTTGAACGGATGGTAGGGCCCGGCGTCCTTCCCCGGCGCCGGCCCTTTGAACGGCCGCAGCGGCGCCGGTCCGAGCCAGCAGTCCCAGTCGAGGTTTTCAGGCACGGCGTCTTCTTCTTTGGGGCGTGACATACCCTGGGGCCAGATGGGGCGGTCAGTCCAAGTGTGCGTTTCGATGACATCCCCAATCGCCCCGCTGTGTACCCATTCGTAAACCAGCCGCCAACCCTCTAGCGCGTGGCCCTGGTTGCCCATCTGTGTGGCCAGCTTGTAGCGCCGCGCCGCCTCCGTCAGTTGGCGCGCCTCCCAAACCGTGTGCGCAAGCGGCTTCTGCGTGTACACATGCTTGCCCATGCGCATCGCCAGCATTGTGGCCGGGTAGTGATGATGGTCCGGCGTGCCGATCATGACCGCGTCGATATTGTCCCGCTCGACTTCAAGCATGCGGCGATAATCCTGGTATGGCCGCGCATTGGGAAACAGCTCGGCCGCCCGCGCCATGCGCTGCGTATCCACGTCGCAATAGCAGGGGCACTCGACGCACTCCAGTTCGGTCGTCTTGTCGAGGTGGTAGTGGCCGATGCCGGCGGTGCCGATATACGCCACGCGCAACTTGTCGAGCTTTGGCGCGTATTCGCCGCGGTGAAACGCCGGCAGCGGCGCGGGAGCGTTGACGGGCCGCGCGCTCATCCCCTCAACCTGAGCCGCGCTTGGGCCGGCCGCCTCTACCGGCTGGATCTTCTCTCGCGGCTGACCACACCCGATCAGTCCACCGCCGATGCCCGCACCCGCGATGGTCGCGGCGGTCTTAATGAACGTACGGCGGGTGGTCCTGTTTGCTGGCTGATTCATATTCTCCTCTTCTCTCTCCGGCGGCGCTTGTCAGTCGCCGTTTGTCGCCGGCAGCAGCGGCGCCCGCATAAGCTCTTCCATCTCCTGGGTATACAGCCGGCGAACGTGTTCCACCACTTCTGTCGGCGCGAAGCGCTGCTTCACGTCGTCTTTGCGATGGCTGAACTCGACCGCGCCCTCGTTCAGGCTCTTCTTCCCCACGATCACCCGCAATGGAATTCCGATCAGATCGGCGTCCTTGAACTTGAACCCGGCCCGTTCGTCGCGGTCATCCAGCAACACGTCCAAGCCGGCCGCCTCCAGTTGATCGTGAATCTCGACCGCGGTGCGCAGCACCTGCTCGTCACGCGGATCCAGCGCCAGAACCAGCACGTGGAACGGCGCGATCGACATCGGCCACACTATCCCGTTCGCATCGTGGTGCGCCTCGATCGCGGCCGCGATGATGCGGTTCACGCCGATGCCGTAGCAGCCCATGATCAACGGCTGCGGCTTGCCTTCCTTCGTCAAGAACGTGGCCTGCATCGCGCTGCTGTACTTCGTGCCCAGCTTGAATACGTGCCCGATCTCGATCGCCGTCCGCAGCCGCAGCGGATACCCGCTTTCCGTCGGCGAAAGGTCGCCTTCGACCACGTTGCGAATATCAGCCAGCACGACCTTGTCGCCCGACAGCGGAAAATCGCGACCCGGATTGACGTTCTTTACGTGATAGTCGGTCTTGTTGGCGCCCGTGGCCGCGTTACGCATCGTCGCCACGTCGTTATCAACAATCAACAAGTCGACCTTGTCGATCAACCCCTGCGGTCCGGCAAACCCGACTGCCGCTCCGGTGACTTCCTCAATCACCTGCGGATCGGCCAGCTCCACCTTCATACCGGCCGCCCGGTTCAGCTTGAACTCGTTTATGTCGTGATTGCCGCGAACCAAGGCGACGATACGCTTCGGACGCGGCGCCGGCGCATCCTTTGGAGTATCCGCCGGCACACTGACGTAAATCAACGTCTTGATCATCTCGCCCGGCGTCGTGCCCATGAACGCGCATACATCTTCGACCCGGCCGTGCCCGGGCGTATGCACCAGTTCGAGCGGCTTCATCTCGGCCGGCACCGCCGCTAGCGGGGCCGCCGTGGCCCGCTCGAGATTGGCCGCATAATCGCCGTTCTCGCTGATTACGACCTGGTCTTCGCCCGCGTCCGTGAGCACCATGAACTCGTGCGACACGTCCCCGCCGATCGCTCCGCTTTCGGCCTGCACCGCCACGTACGGCAACCCGCAGCGTCCGAAGATGCGGCAATAGGTGCGGTACATGTTGTCGTATTCCGCGTCCAGGCTGTCCTTGTCGGCGTGGAACGAGTAGGCGTCCTTCATCAGGAATTCGCGCGTCCGCAAAACGCCGCTCTTGGGCCGCGCCTCGCCGCGGAATTTCGTCTGAATCTGGTAGAGGGTGATGGGCAGTTGCTTGTAGCTCACCAGGTAGGCCCGCGCGATGTCGGTAATCACCTCCTCGTGCGTCGGCCCGAGCACCGTGTTCGGCCGCCAGTCGCCCGGCGGACCACCCAGCCGCAGCAGCACGTCGCCCATGGCCTGCACGCGGTTGGTTTCCTCCCAGAGCGAAATCGGGTGCAGCACGGGCATGTGCAGCTCGATCGCCCCGGCCCGGTTCATCTCCTCGCGCACAATCGCTTCAACCTTGCGCAGGGTGCGATAACCGAGTGGGAGATACGTATAGGTGCCTGCGGCGAGCTGCCGGATCAGCCCGGCCCGCAACATCAATACGTGTGAAGGCGCCGTGGCGTCTTTGGGTGTTTCCTTGGCCGTCGGAACGAAATATTTGCTCCATCGCATCTCGTGTCGCTCCCATAAACGCACGGCGCGGGCCGGCGCGGTTAAACCGGCATTGTGCTGCCCGCCCGGGCATTTTTCAAACGGGCGTCGGATATTGGTACAATCGGCCATCGGTTACCGGCCGGCCACGCTGACGGTTACCGGCCGCCGCGCCGCCTGATGAGTAAAATGTGCAACGGCCGACGGTATTTGCTCGCACCTCAGCCATTTGCCGGCCAAGACTTTCAGCCGCGGGTCAACGCGGCATAGAATTGCCGGATCGCCGCTGGTCCAACCGGAGGACCGCATGAACCGCCTCGCAAGATCTGCTCTCGGCCTGAGCCTTTTCGGGACGGCCGCGCTCTTCGGCTGCGTGCCGGGAACGCTCGTCGACTCCACACCAAATCAGGCCGGCGCGGCCATCCCGGCGGGCTCCTATTGGGTCGTTGAAACGGACGCCGGCCTGGACCTCTTCCAAATGCCGGCCTACCGCGGCGATGCGGGCAAATGGCAGACCCTCATCGGGCTGCCGAATTGGTACACACGGGACGGCCTGTACTGCCACGACGCAGCCGGGAACTGGACCCTCGAAATTGACGGCGCAGAAACAGACCTGGATAGCCTTCTGCAAGTCTGGGATCCCCGGCCGCCGACAAGCTAGACGATCGGGCGTCACACGTCGTAACCGCCGCCGGCGGCGCGCTTCAAAAAAGCTGCAGACAGCCCGTTGGGCACCTTGGGTTGGCATTGGGGGTGCTGACGCAGACGGCGTTTGCAGTCATAATCCGCGCTTGAGCAGGCTTTTCGGATGAGGAGCATTTCATGCAAGCGCAAGCGCGCGATCAACTAGGCGTTTGGGTGAGGTTGATTTCCGGATGCCTTGCGGCGGCGGTGCTTATCGAAGGCAGCGCATTCGCGCAGGAAGCGTCGCCGAGCAGCGCGCCAGTCAGCGCGAGCAGTGCGCCGGCGGCCGTTTCCCAGACGGCGTCGTATTGGCTGCGCGTCTCGGGCGATCAGGTGAATCTGCGCAGCCGGGCCGATCGCAACAGCCTGCCGGTCGCCCGCCTGGAGCGCGACCAGGTTCTCCAAGCGGTCGGAATGGAGTACGGCTGGCACCGCGTGTACGCTCCCGAGGGCGTGTTTTCGTTCGTTTCGGGGCGTTACGTGGATCAGACTAGCGAAACCGAGGGGATCGTCTCGACCTCCAGCGGCGCCCTGCGCGTGCGCGTCGGCAGCGAGCTTAGCGAGGTCGATCCGATGCAGACTGAGGTCCAGAAGCTGCTGCCGCGCGGCGCCAAGGTGAACATCCTGGGCCGCCGCGGTGAGTGGTTGAAAATCGTGCCGCCGGACGGCGTGTTCTTCTACGTCGCGGACGACTGTGTCGAAAGGATAACGCCGGAAGTGGCGGCCGCTTTGCAGGCGAAGGCTGTGCGAGCGCCGCGCGCCGACGGTGCTGTCGCGGCCACCCGCCCAGCCGAAGGCCCGGACCTGAGCGGTCCGTGGGGCCAACGCCTGGCGCTGGTTGAGGCCGCTATCGAGGCCGAGGGCCGCAAAGACGCGCTCGAGCAATCGTGGACAAAATCGATTGCCGAACTGCGCCCCATAGCCGAGCAGCGCACCGACCCGGCCGTGGCGCTTCTGGCGCAGCGCTGGATCAGCCGGCTCGAAGAGCGGATTGCCGATCAGGCGGCGCTGCGCGCCATGCGGCAAGTGGCCGGCGCGGGGCAACGCAACCAAGCCCAGTTCGAGCGTGAAATGGAGCAGATCCGCAAGGTGCGCGAGCGTGCTGACAGCCCGTCGGAGCTCATAGCCCGCGGGCAGTTGCTTGAGAGCTTCGCACTTCGGGGAGGTGTGAGCCCGCCCTACCGGCTGATAGATCCGATAACGCGTGCGGTAGTCGCATACCTGGAATTTCCACTCGGCAGCGACATTAAACCGGCCGAGTACCTCGGCCTGTACGTCGGCGTGGCCGGCGATAAACGTACGGATGAGGCCTTTGGCGCGGACGTGATAACCGTCAGCCGTCTCGAGGTGCTCCTGTCGCGCGGGCCAGGCGGACCCCAAACGGCCCCGGCTCGCACAAGCCCCTGAACCGGTTATAATGCCGCCTTCGTGGACCAAATAAGTATTCGCGCAAGGAAGAAGCCATGATTAAGACCCGGACCCGCGGGCGTTTGTTGACAGGCTTGGCCGCTCTGACCGGCTTGGCGCTTGCCGGTTGCCCTTTGACGGATATTCAGCAAGCGGCCATTGTTGAGAGCACGATCACCGGGGTGATAGGCGCGATCATCCAGATAGCCGTTCAAGCCGCGGCGGGCGTTTAGACCTCTTGAGGCGGATTGCGGCGATACGTCAGTAACCGAAACCGATCACATACTCTTAGAGGAGTTTCGATGGCGCGCGCGCGAACTCTTGCGCTAATTGTGTTGGTCGGCATTCTCGTGCTGGGCGGCTGCACCAAGCGCCGCTCGGCCAACATCGTTCAACATCCCGAGTGGCCGTACCAGGACTACCAGCGCATCGCAGTCCTGCCGTTCAAGGCCTGCGATCGCAACGCGGTTGAGGCCGCCCGCCAGGCCGAGAGCCTGCTCATCGACAATCTGACCGCGAACGGCTCGTTTACAGTGCTGTCGCGCGGCGACTTGAAAGACATTCTGACCGAGCAGGATCTGTCGCGTCTGGCCGACGTGGCCGATCCCAACACTTCCGTCCCGGCGGGCATGCTGCAAGTGGCGCAGGCGGTAGTGGTCGGCCACATAACGGCCTTTGATGTGGATCGGCAGCAGAAGCAGGTGCGCTGCCCACGTTACGCCGTGGATCGCAACGGCCGGCTGCGCGTGGTGGGGGAAGACGTGCTGATCGAGTTCCGGCACGTGGCTCGTGTGGCCGGCAGCGTACGGGTGATCGACGTGGCCACGGGGCGCGTATTGCTGAGCTACACGGTTCCGCCGGTGGAGAAGGACGATTCCCGTTTCAACAGCCCGCCGAGCAGCAGCCCGGAGCAACTGGGGATTGAAGTGGCCCAGGAAATCGCGACCGCGTTCTACCGCAAGCTTGCTCCGCAGACGATCCGCGTCAAGTTGGGAAGCGATTGCCTGGTCGTGGCGGGCGAGTACTACGAGGGCGAGTACGAGCAGCTCAAGAAGGTGCCGGACGATCTCGACGAGCTGTTGGTCGTCACGCGCGGGCTGCCCAAATCTTGCGACCGTAACTGCTTCCGGATGGCGGTATCGCCGCGCGAAGGCGGCGAATACATCGCCGAGCACGAGTTCATCTGGTCGCCCAGTTTGGGCCAGCGCGGCGAGGTGCTGCGCGTACCGGTCGCGAAGCTCAGGAACAACGGCGGCTCACAGTTCACTGCCAAGCTCTTCGCGGTCGGCAACGACACGCCGATACTCGCGCGCGACTTCGAGCTCGTGCCTTCGAAAGCGAAGTAGACCGGGAGCGCGGCATGTCGTACCTGCGGGGCTTGCCAGTCCGCCACATGGCCGGGCTGGTCTGATAAGGCACCGAAAGCTTCGCCGAGCCGGGGGCCAAGCCAGCTCACCGGCCCGGCGGCAATTTTTGACCCCGCGGGGCCGAACCCGTAGAATGCCGCTCAATAGCTTCAACAGTGTCAACGTGGCGGTCACGCCCCAGCCGAGTGGAGGAATGGAAACGACGCTTATCGAGGCCTGCGCCGCACTAGAACGCCATGGCATGCAGCCGCGGCTTGAGGGCGACCCGTCGCGCCACATCATCGGCGTCGCCACCTTGGAGGACGCGGGCGAGAGCGAAATCTCATTCCTGGCGAACCCTAAATACGAGAAGCTGCTCGCGACTACCCGGGCCGCGGCCGTCGTCGTGCGGCCGGACGTCACGGCCCGCAACGGTCTCAATCTGATTCGCGTGGACGACCCATACGCCGCGATTACCATTCTCATTATTGAGCTGCACGGCTATCGCAAGCACTCTCCGCCGCCCCGCGACGCGGGCTCGCCGAACATTGCCGCCAGTGCGAAGATCGGGGCGAACGCCCAAATACACCCGGGCGTGACGATTGCGGAGGACGTGACCATCGGGGACAACGCGGTCATTTACCCCGGCTGCTACATTGGGCCGCGCTGCCGGATCGGACACAACGTACTGCTCTATCCGAACGTTGTGCTATATGAGGACACGGTGCTGGGTAACCGGGTCACGGTGCACTCCAACACCGTGATCGGTAACGACGGTCTGGGGTACGCACCGGTGGGCGGCAAGTGGATCAAGATTCCGCAAATCGGCACGGTCGAGATTGGCGATGACGTGGAAATCGGATCGAATTGCTCGATTGATCGTGCCACGCTGGGTTGTACGCGGATCGGGTCCGGCACCAAGTTCAGTAATTTGATCGCCATCGGACATGGCGCGCAAATTGGCCCGGACTGCCTGTTTGTGGCCCAGGTTGGGATAGCAGGATCGGCTACTGTCGGGCGGCACGTGACGATGGCCGGGCAGGTCGGTGTGGTGGGCCACATTCGGATTGGAGACAACGCCACGGTCGGAGCCAAAGCCGGCGTGACGAATAGCGTGCCGGATGGCGAAACGGTGCTGGGCCAGCCGGCGATCCCGATTCGCGAAATGCGGCGGCAAATTGCGTACATGCTCCGCCTGCCGGACCTCAACCGCCAGGTCAAGGAACAGGAAAAGCGTATCGCCAAGCTGGAAGAGCAGCTTCGCAATTGCCAACGTTCCACCTGATATGGTGGACGCTGCGGTCTGAAAAGAAGTTCATCCGGTTCGAGGCGCGCGGGGCGAGAAGGCGTTCAGCCACACAAGCTGCGGCTAACAGTCGTCACGGCCGGTGATTGCGCTGTCCATCCTTTCAAAAGGCGGGTCGGCACTCCGCCACGGCGGAAGCTGGCCGTGCACCTCGACCACTTCGCGACTCGGAATAACATCATGGCGGCGGCTTCCGGCTGCGCGTGCTTGGCCGGGCGGGCCGCGCCACGACCGAAAACTTGACACGCGCCGTGTAGGGCCGGACAATTCGCCCGGCAGCGGGACCCCAGATGCAGACGAAGGTCATTAGCACCTTACAATCGAACACTTACGCAGCTTCGATCGCCGAAGCGGCCGTCGCCTTGCGCGAAGGGGCGCTGGTTCTTTTCCCGACCGAAACGGTCTATGGGGTCGCGGCTAACGCGGCTGACCCGGATGCCTTGAGGCGTTTGCGAGAGCTGAAGAACTCGGCGGCCGTCAGCCAACGGCCCTTCACCGTGCACTTGGGCCGCAAGTCTGACGCGGGCAAGTATGTGACCGGCCCCTCGGCTCTGCTGCGGCGGCTATCGCGAAAGTGCTGGCCGGGGCCGCTCACGATGGTGGTTCAGGAGGCCCAGCCTGAGCGGGCGGAGATTTTCCGCGTGTGTCCGCGGGAGCAGCAGCCGGAGCTTTACTATGAGGGACGCGTGGGGTTGCGTTGCCCGGACCACCCGGCGGCTTTGGAGCTGATCGGCCAGCTCGACGTCCCGGTCGTGGCGACCAGCGCCAACGCCCGCGGGCAGATCCCGCCCACGGAATTCGAAGCGGCCTACAACAACTTGGGTGGCAAGGTCGAGTATGCGCTCGACGCGGGGAGCACCAAGTTGGGAGCCGCATCAACTGTAATCAACGTGCACGATCATCAGTGGAGCGTGCAGCGCGCCGGCCCCATCCAGGAGCGCACGTTGCGGCGGCTCTCACGCAGCGTCATTCTCATGGTGTGCAGCGGCAATTCGTGCCGCTCGCCGATGGCCGAATACATGTTCCGGAATAAGCTGGCCGAAAGCTTGGGGATGTCGCCGGAGGAGTTGCGTGCTGCAGGCTACGAGGTGCTTTCGGCGGGAACCGCGGCGTGCCCCGGGTGCGAAGCGTCGCCCGGCGCGCTGCTGGAAATGAGGCGTCGCGGGATAGACTTGAGCCCGCATCGCTCGCAACCACTAACGATCGAGCTGATCCAGCAGGCTGAGCGAATTTACGTCATGACGCCCGAGCACCGTGCCATGGTGCTGGACTTGGCGCCAGGCGCGGCGGAGGTGGTCCAGCTTCTGGATGCGCGCGGGGCCATAATGGACCCCATGGGCGGCGGTCCGGAGGAATATTTGAAGACGGCCGACCGTCTGGATCAGGCAATCGACGCCCGGCTCAAGGAGTTTGTGGATGAAGATCGCAATTGGTAGCGACCATCGCGGGCACGAAGCCAAACAGCGGATCAAGGCCCTGCTGCTGGAAATGGGCATAAAGCTGCAAGATCATGGCGGCCAGTCCGGCGAGACCTGCGACTACCCCGATATCGCGCTGGCGGTCGCGCACGATGTGGCGGAGGGACGGGCCGACGGTGGCATCCTGTTTTGCGGCAGCGGCATCGGGATGTCCATCACGGCGAACAAGGTTCCCGGCATCCGCGCCGCGCTGTGCCATGACGACTTGACGGCGCAGATGTCGCGCCGCCACAACAACGCCAACGTGCTTTGTCTGCCGGCGGATCTGGTGGGTGACGCTCTCATGCAGAGCATCGTTCGCGTGTGGCTTGACACAGAATTCGAGGGCGGGCGGCATCAGCGCCGCGTGGATAAGATCCTGGCCTACGAAGCCCAGCGAAACGGCGTGGCACACAAAACGCCGTCACCCCCGGAATCGTCATCCTGACATTCCCCGTTCAATCGAAATCCGGGCCGATCGGCTGGCGGCCGACGTAGCCGCCGTGCAGATCGTGCCAATGCGTGACGCGCGGTTCACCCAGCCGCCAGCACAGCCATACCCGGCGGCCGCGGTGCATGGCGGGGAAATCGACCAAGCCCTCGGACCAATCCTTGAGCACGCACCCAATGCCGATCAGTTCGGTGTGCAATTCGTTCAGCGCCGCCGTAGTGTACTCGATCTGCGCATTTAAAGTTTCAATCTGCTCCGTATTGCCCACTGAGTTGGCCAGGCGGTGGCGCTTGTCACGCAGACTCAGCAAGTGCCTGTATTTCTTGACCAGGTCCTGGACGACCTTCTGCACCAGGACAAGGGCGGCGTTGGCTTCCGCGGCGGTAAAGACCTTTTCGGCGGGTCCGCTCCGGGACGGCGTCGCGGTCTTGGTTTTGTCTGGGTTCATCCCTGTCCTCCGCGCTGCCTGACGCGGACTGGCTCAAAGTAAGCCTAGACGCACCGCAACTCTTTTCAATGTAGACGCCAATGTTACCCGATTTCGCGTTCGACATTCAGCGCTAGACCTAGTTGGCCACTCAAGATGCGCGACGTTAGCAAGGTACCCAAGTTCAGGCGAAGTCGTGCGCGGCGCGCTACACCGCGCTGCCGGGATGCAAGTCCGCGGCTGCGGCCGCTCCGTCTGAGCGGTTTGTCGGGAGATTGTCATCCGGCGAACAGGACAGAAAGAGAGGCCTCAACCGCGCGATGGCGCTCAGTGCCCGATCTGCAGGGCCGCCAGTCCGCTGGGCACGTCATCCACGAATTCAAAGATGTGATCCAGCCCGGTCACCAGGAACACCCCCCAGACGCGCGTGTTGATCCCGCACAGCTTGAGCTTGCGCTGGTTCGTCACGGTGACCAGCTTGCGCAGTTTGAGCAGCTTGGCGATGTTGGAGGAGTTCAGGTAGCCCACGTTGGCGAAACTGAGGAGCACGTCGTTTCGGGCGTTGTCCGTGCACTGCTCGATGATCGCGCTCAGGTCATCCGTGAACTGCGGATCATCGGCCAACTCTGCCAGAATCACCGTTTCGGACCACTGCTCGAAGGGCATAGTCTCGCTACCTCCGCCAGGAGCTTTACCTCTTCCAGGTGTGCGGACCATACTCTCGCAGCGCTACCTGGTCAACGCCGCTTTCGGCGCCTCGTGCCCGCGCCGCGCGGGGTCGCTTCGGCGGCTGCCGCGAGCCCGTTTCAAACAGCTAGGCAGGCGCACGGGGAGCGCGTGTGCACGGTTACGCGAGCCGCCCTACCGGGCACTTGGGAAGGGCGCTCACAAACGCTTACTTCAGCTCCACGTCCCAGTACGCGAAATCCAGGAACTGCTTCCAACTCGCGTAACGCGAATCGGATAGTTTGATCGTCAGGACCGGCGAGCGATGCGGCCGGCGCGGCACGGCGATGAGCTTCATGCTGGCCTCGGCCGGCGTTCGACCGCCCTTGCGCACATTGCAGCGCACACAGGCACAGACGATATTCTCCCAGGTGTTGCCGCCGCCGCGGGAGCGCGGCACGATGTGATCTAAGCTCAGCTCGCTGCTCGGGAAACGCTTGCCGCAGTATTGGCAGCGGTTTTGGTCGCGCGCAAAGAGGTTGCGCCGATTCAGCTTGACGCTGGTCCGCGGCAAGCGATCGTAGACCAACAAGCGCACGATCCTCGGTACGGCAATCTGAAAGTGAACCGTGCGGACCCAATCATGTTGTTCCGGCTCAAAGCGGCGCTTGGCCTGGCTGACCTCCACCCAATCGTCGAAGTCGTACGAGAGAAACTGGCCATCCTCGACCGCGACCACCTCGGCCGAATCCTGATACAGCAGCGTCAGCGCCCGACGCGCACTGATCACACGCACCGCCATGTACAGGCGGTTCAGCATCAGTACACTGCTGGATAGTGCCGAGGCCTCGGCAGTCATGCGGACGGCCTTTCGTCAGACTCCGTAGGTAGCGGCTCACCAAGCTGTCTCCACGAATTGTAGTGGAATTGGGTAACGGACACAATGGGTAAATTAACCTCCGCATCCGCTTTTACTGCCTGAGAGGCGGTATAATGGCCACGATGCGTGGTGCTTTGGTGTCTGTCGACCAGCGATTTAGTTCGCTGCGTCAGCCCGGACCGCCTGCTCGGAGACGCATCTGCCGTGATGCCCATGGATTTATCTCCCGCTACGGCCCAGTCCCCGCTGGGGCTTATCGCCGGTGAGGGCGAATTCCCCAAATTGGTAGCGCGCGGCGCCCGCGCCGCCGGTCGGCCGCTCGCCATCGTCGCCCTACGCGGGGCCGCCGACGCCGAGTTGCGTGATCTCGCCGAGCGCTTTTGCTGGCGCGGCATCGTGCAAGTCGGGCGCTGGATTCGTGCCTTGCGCCGCGCCGGCTGCCGCGAAGTTATCATGGCGGGGCGGGTGCGCAAGACACAGATGTTCGCCGGTCCGCGCTGGCTGCAGTACTTGCAGTACCTGCCCGACCTCACCAGCATACGCTTGTGGTACTTCCGCACGCGGGACAAACGCAACGACACTCTGCTCGCAGCGGTCGCGGAGGAGATGCAACGTAAGGGTCTGACTTTGATCGACTCAACCACCTACTGCCGGCAGGCGCTGGCGCCGCCTGGCGTACTGACGCCCTTTCCCCCACCGGCTGCGGTGCTGGCGGCGGCCGACTTTGCCTGGCCGATCGCCAAGGAGATCGCGCGGCTGGATATCGGCCAGTCGGTCGCGGTCAAGGAACGTGAGATTATTGCCGTTGAGGCGATCGAGGGCACCGACCGCTTGATCGAGCGTGCCGGGCAGCTTTGCCCGCAGGGCGGTTGGACGCTCGTCAAAGTGGCCAAACCAAATCAGGACATGCGCTTTGACGTACCTACCATCGGGCCGCGCACCATCGAGAATTTGAAACGCGCTGGCGCCAGGGGGCTGGTCGTTGAAGCCGGCAAAACGCTGATCGTTGAGCGCGAACGCTTGCTGGCGCTCGCCGGCAAGAGCATCAGCGTGATCGCACGCTAGCCCCCGGCGGTCGTTTGGCCGCGCCAGCTTACAGACATAGAGGCGACCGCAGTGCTGCTGTTCACTGCGGTCGCCGCTCGGCCGAATACCTGCAAGGCCGGCTTGCTCGCACGAACAAGCCGGCCCGCAGAGGCCGCTAATTACAGTTTACTGGGCGCGCCGAGGTGCGCCGGCTGGCTCGCCGGCTGCCCATCGGGCGGTGCGCTGTTCGCCGGCGAAGGCGCCGGTGCAAGCACCGCCGGTTGGGCAATCGCCTTACCGGCGGCCGCCCCGCTCGCCGAAATGGGGATGCGCAGGCTGCTCACCGCCGGATCATCCGTGGTCACGGAAACCGAAAGGGCCATTTTCTGCTTGCGCTGATAATGGGCGGGCACCCGGAGCGACACGAACTGCTTGCCGTCTTCCTCGATCAACGCTGCCTTTAGCTGTCGGTCGGTGGCGGTCGCACCGATTGCCTTGCCGGGCGGGCCGTCCCACACCAGGGCCACGCGCAGCTCGACATCCTCCTGCGGGTCCGCCGGCAGCACGAAGCTCTTGGGCTCGGACTTGAGGCGCGGATCGACCTGTCCGAAGAGACGGACCGTCTCTGTGGGGGCCTCCTGCAGGCCGGTGTCGACGGTCAGCGAGCCACGCAGCTTGTCGTTCGGCCAAGGCGGATTGACGGTGATGTCGAGTTCGTACTTTTCGCCGGGTTCGATCTCGCGCAGCTCCGCCGATAGCGAAGAGTCCATCTTTCCAAGCTTCGGGTTCAGCGGTCCGCCGTCGCCGCGCGTCAAGGTGACCGTCTTGGTTATTGGTCCCGAGTCGCGCCCGATTTTGCCAAAATTGAGCGTGGCAGGATCGGTGCGGAAAGGCACGAGCGTTTTGCCTTTGCAGGTCAATTGCACGTTCGCGTTATTCGGATCGTTCGTCTGCACCCGGATTTTGCGGTTGATCTCGCCCGATTGCGCGGTCATGGTGACTTGAATTTCTTCATTCGCTCCCGGCTCGATCGTCCGGCCCAACTGGCCGGCAATCTTCAGCCCTCAGCCCCCCCTCAATTGTATGTTTAGCGGTCCCTCGCCTGCGTTCCTCACGTGAAACACGAACTCTGCCTTGCTGCCCTTCCATACCGGCGGGACCTCGACGGTGTCCTGCGCGACGGTCCACCGCGGCTGCGGTTGATCCGGGGGCGGCGGCGTCAGGTCAACCTGAACCTTCCCGCCCCCCGAGCAGCCTTTGGCGGGCTGACCTCCCGGCGTATTGTTCTGAGTCGGCAGGCTGGACGGCACAGCTTCTCTCGACAACTGAACGCGCTGCGGAGTCAGCGCCGCGGGCCGCGACGCCGGCGCAGGCGACCGCCTTACTGCTCGGCGTGCGCTGTTGGACTCCGCCCCCCTCTGCTCTCGCATTTTCTGTTCGATCAGGCGCTTGAGCCCTTCCGAGTCCTGCGCTTGTACATTTCCGCCGTCGGCGGGTTTCGTCGCCGCAGCCACACCTCCGCCGACGTTCGCTTTCGCGTCTGCCTGTTGGGCACAGGCAGCGCCAGCGAAGGCGACGGCCATCGCTAACGTAGCGATGGGCAGGAACCGCGCCTGCCACCCGCCGCTCTTCCTCAGCTCCTCTGATACTCGCATATAATTTTTCCTTACGAAAAAGCCTCACACACACGGCCCGCGGTTGCTGCTTTTGGAGGTCGGCTGCAGTAAACCACGGAAACCCGTCATCATATCGTCAATCGCTTTGCCTGGAAGCCCAAAACTTGCGCAATCTCCGTACAATCAAGGCCCGCCGGGCGTAGACACGCTCGGACAGCTTAGAAGACACGATGGTGGTTCACTGGTTAGCTACTCAGAATTCGGATCCGCCCATGATAAAAACTGATCAAATGCCCGCACTGACGGCCGACGCCCGCCTCGATCTGCTTGCAGGATGCACCGCGGCTGTCCTCGGCTTCGGGTCTCAGGGGCATGCGCATGCCCTGAATCTTCGCGACTCAGGCATAAACGTTCTGGTTGCACAACGAACGGGGCCGTCTCACGAAAGCGCAGAGGCCGCCGGCTTCAGTCCTATAACTATAGAGAAAGCCGTTCAAACCGCTGACTTGCTAATCTTCGGCATACCCGACGAGCTTGCTCCCGAAATCTATCGCCAACAGATAGCACCCCACCTTCGCCCCAACCAGACATTGGGCTTTATTCATGGTTACAACATCCATTACCGGCACATTTCGCCCCCGCCAAACGTCGACGTGGTTCTCGTCGCCCCGAAGGCACAAGGCCGAGCGGTCCGACGTGAATTCCAGGCCGGCCGCGGTGTCGCCGCGCTCGTGGCCGTTCACCAGGACGCGACTGGCCGCGCCCAGCAGACTGCCCTGGGCTGGGCGGCGGGACTGGGCTGCCACCGCGCCGCAATTCTCAAGACCACATTTGCCGACGAAACCGAGACTGACCTCTTCGGCGAACAAGCCGTTCTGTGCGGTGGTCTGGTGAGTCTGATAAAGGCCGGCTTCGACACGTTGGTTGAGGCCGGTTATCCGCCCGAGCTGGCCTACTTCGAGTGCTGCCATGAGGTCAAGCTGATCACAGACCTGATTTACGAGCACGGCATCACCGGAATGCGCGAGCGGATTTCAAACACCGCGCGGTTCGGCGACCTGACCCGCGGCCCGCGCGTGATCGGCGCGGCCACCCGCCAGGCCATGCGCGAGGTTCTCGCCGAAGTGCGCTCCGGCCAGTTCGCCCGCGAGTGGGCGGATGAGACACGACAAGGGCAACCCGTATTCCGGCGGCTGACAGACGCCGATCGCGGACACCTCATCGAGCAAGTCGGCGCTAGACTACGCAAGCTAATGTGGGGTGAAGCGCGGCGGGCGCCGCACTAGGGTCCCCACCGGCCGGTCGAGAGCACACGTCGCACCCGCGTGGGACTGACCGGTCCGGGCGCGCAGGCAAATCAGTTTTGCCCGGAGTGGCGCCGGCGTTATACTGGCCTTCTGGTATTCGCCGCTGGTGAGCGCCACTGCCGGTCAACTAAGTCCGCCACTAACGGGAAGGAGGCATAAGGCATGCTGAGGATTATTTCTTTAGTCCTGCTTTTCACGACCGCCGTTGCGCCGGCCGACACCATATACGTCAACGGCACCCTCGGCAGCGACGCCTGGGACGGACGTTGCGAGTACTGGGACGGGCAGAGCTGCGGCCCGAAAGCCACGATTCAGGCCGGAATCGACGCGGCCGCGGAACACGACGAGGTGCTCGTGGCCGACGGAATTTACAGTGGCCCCGGCAACCGCGACCTCGATCTGAACGGCAAAGCCATCACCTTGCGCGCGGCCGGCGGCGAACCGGGCGCCTGCGTGATCGACTGTGACCACTCCGGACGGGCGTTCTATTTCCATAGCGGCGAAGGCGCGGATTCAATCGTTGCCGGGTTCTTGATCCGCCACGCCGAGGGCGACGCCGGCACCATTTATTGCTACGGCGGGGCCAGCCCTACCCTGGTGGACTGTACGATTACTAACAATGCGGCCAACAATGGCGGAGGACTCTTCTGCGATGAAGGCAGCCGTCCGACGCTCACGCGGTGCATAATCTCCAACAACCTGGCCAACTGCGGCGGCGGCGTTGCGTGCAAATCCTATTCAGACGCCACGCTGGTGGACTGCACGGTCGCGGACAATCTCGGCGCTTATGGCGCCGGCGTGTGGTGTTCGGAGCATTCGAATGTGACGCTCGTTGATTGCGTTATCAGCGGCAATGCAAACGGTGATTTTGGCGCGGGTGTGGACTGCTACGATTCCGATCCAACCCTCATCAACTGCGTCATTTCGGGCAATTCCACTACGTACGCCGGCGGCGGCCTGCACTTCTACCATTCCAACGGGCTGCTGGTGAACTGCTCGATTTCCAACAATGACGGCGGCGACAGCGCCGGCGGTATTTACAGCCGCTACGACTCCGCCCCCACCCTGATCGACTGCCTCATAGCCGGCAATACGTCCAGCAACTGCGGCGGGGGCGTATATTGCCACTACGCGACGGCCTACATGATCAACTGTACGCTTAGCGGCAACCAAGCCCGTTTCGGCGGGGGCCTGGATTGCCTACCGGACTCCAGCCCGGTGCTGACGAATTGCTACATATTCGGCAACACCGCAACCGCGCGGGGCGGCGGCGTGCGCTGCTATGAATCCGATCCGATCCTCAACAATTGCATCATCGCTCACAATTCGGCCTCGGAGTCCGGTGGCGGTCTGTACTGCGAGTACCAATCTAACGCGGTGTTGAACAACTGCACCATCACCGGCAACACGGCCGGAACCGGGGGCGGTCTTGCCTGCAACCAGGAATCCGCCCCAAGCCTGACCAACTGCATTCTTTGGGGCGACACGCCCAGCGAGATTTTCTTGGACGGGGGCGCGCCAACGGTCACCTTCTGCGATGTCCAGGGCGGCTGGAGCGGAACGGGTAATATCCACGCCGATCCGCTTTTTCGGGACGCCGACGGGCCCGACGGCGACCCACACTCGTGGCACGACAACGATTACCGTCTGGCGAGCGGTTCGCCCTGTATCGACGCCGGCGATCCCGGCTTCGCGCCCGAGGCGGGCGCGACCGATGCAGACGAGCGCACGCGCATCTGGGACGGCGACGGCAACGGCCAGCCGCGCGTGGACATGGGCGCCTATGAATTCGGCTCGTTCCGCTTCGGCGATGTGAACTGCGACGGCTCGATCAACGTGTTCGATATCGATCCATTCGTGCTGGCTTTGGTCGATCCCGCGGCGTACGCCGAGGAATATTCCGGTTGCGACGCTTCGCTGGCTGACCTTGACCACGACGGGCACATCAACTGCTTCGATATTGACCCGTTCGTGGGCGTACTGACGGCGGGTGATTCCGGCGACTTATGATTTCGGCCTGAACGCGCCCACCAGAAACGCTGGGCTCTTGCCATTGGGCCGCACGCGGAAGTCTATGACGCTCTTCGGCTGGTAAAGAACGCCTCCCAGCCACACCAAGGCGCGTTCCATTTGCCGGAAGATCAGGAGCGATTTGGAGTCCTGCTTCATTGAGACCACCAGCACGCCACCGGGGGATAGGGCCGCTGAATAGCGCAGCGTTTGCTCCAATGCAACTTGCGGGGTGAGGTAGTAAACGACTTCGCTCAGGACAATCGCGTCAAACTCGCTACTCGCGTCAAACTGGAAATCTGCGATGCTGCTGTGCTGGAACTCGGTGCGGCCGGGGCGGGCCGCGCGCTGCCCGCGGCGCTGCAGCGCATCGGCGATCGCGACGGCGCTGATGTCAATGCCCAGGTAATCAACGTCCGCCGGCAAATCGTAGGCCAGCGTACCGCCGGCGCATCCCACATCGAGCACGCGCCGCAACGGCGGGCCGTAAGCGCGCAAGACGCCAATAAGTATAGCATTGCTCTGAATCACGGCCCGCGTATCGCCGAGGTAATCGACCATGTGTCCGGACAGGGCTGCGTCCCAGTAGCTTTGCTGTTCGTGCTTTCCCGCGGGCTGCAGCACACGCGTCAAAAAAGACAGGCGCGGGCTGTAGTAGAAATGCCGCAACCAGCGGCGCGCCGGGCGCCCAAGACGTTGCTGTAGAGTCGTCATAAGAAAACACTAGGCTTCTCGCCCGCCTTTTTAAACCGCGCCGTCCTGACAGACTGATGACTCCGGGCTGAATGCCGCGAAATTTCTGGCGTCCTATGCACGGCCCGTCAGCTTCGCCCGGGCGCAACATGCATAAACTCCCGCGAAACCGGAACAAGCGCCCCTCGATTTTTTCCCCGGCAAGCTCCGGCACAGCAGGCCGGCATAAAAGCATCCGCAATCTGCGTGGATGCCCGGCCGGGGGTTTCGCCTGGTTCAGCCGGCTCGCCCCCGGGGGCTTTGCAGGGCCAAGCGCCTGTCGCTAGACTGCGCCCCGAATCGCGGCGCCAGCGGGCGCCGCGGCGGCGCGATCCGCCTAACGGCGGGACTCCGACGGCGCGCCCGGCTTGCGAAGGAGGACCTGGTAATGCTTCGCTACCTGCAAACGGCCGCATGCGGCGTATGTATCCTGCTGGCGGGTTCCGCTTTCGCCCAGCAAGTGGGCGAAGAGGCCCCGGACTTCAGGGTCCCCAAAAGCGAGAACGCCAGATCTGACAAAGACACCATTTCGTTATTCGAACGTTATTCGCACCGCATCCTCGTGCTTTACTATTGGAGCAGCCTGGATAGCGCGTCGCTGGATTTCTTCTCGACGCTCGACGAGTTGGCGGAAAAGTACGGCCCGCGGGGCGTAACGATCCTCGGCCTTTGCCGCCAGAACAAGAAAGTCATTGACAAGGTGGAGAAGGAGCGAAAGCCGAAGTTCGACCTTGTGCAGCTTAACCCGATGGTGGGGACGTTCCGGGATTACATGCGAACTTGGCGTTTTCCTGCCCCTGGAATCACCTACATTATTGACACGCACCGGCGCGTGGCCTACGCCCGGTTTGACGCAACCGATCCACGCGAGAACCTGGAAGAAAAGATTCAGGCGGTGCTTGCGAAGACCCCGACGCTGGCCGCCACGGAAGAGTTGCTGCAGAAAAATATCCAGAAAGTCAGCGAGTTCATTGAAAAGGGCGAAATCGGGCGCGCGTACACGCTGGCCACGACCTTGAAGGCTTTCTTCCGCGACCGGGAGGACATCGATTTGGAAGAGCAAGCTGAAGAGCTGCTGCGGCAGATCAGCTTGGGGGCCCAAAAGCAGCTCGAATCCGCACAGCAGGACTTCAAGGAGGAAAAGTACGAGGACGCCGCTGCCAAGTTGGCCGAGTTGAGCGTCCGTCTGACCGGCCTGGGCGACGACACCGACAAACGCGGTCGCCGGCGCTCGTCGCGGTCCTCTCGTCAACGCGCCCGGCGCCCCCGCGGCGGCCAGGCGGTAGAACCTGGCAAGGATTTCCGTGAAATCAAGGAGAACGTCGAGCGCGAAATCGGGCGCATGCAAAGCGACAACTACACCAAGGCCATCATTCTCAAGGCGCTCGATAACGCGCGCGGCCAGGTGCGTAACGACAGTGCGGCCGAGTGCATGGAATTCGGGCAGTATTCCATTGCCCGGCAGCTCTACAACTCAGTAGTCGAGGAGTTTGCCGACACCGAGGCCGCCGAGGTTGCCCAGGAAGCCCTGGACCGCATCGAGAATGATCCGCAAATTCAGGAAGCGATCGCCAAATCGGAGGCCAGCGAACAGGCTGAGCGCTGGTACGAGTTGGGAGATCGATTTGCCCGGGCCGAGATGTTCGACAAGTCGCGCGAGTATTTCGAGAAGGTCATCAAGGGCTATCCGGACAGCGCGGCGGCGCAGAATGCGCGCGACCGGCTGGCGCGTATGGAAGATGATGTGAAGGCGGCCGGCGAAGGGCGCCGGAGACGCGAGAAGCTGGCGCCTCCGAAGGATGACACCAAGATCATTGAGCAGGCCCGCGCCATCGTGCAAAAGCTGATCGACGGCGACTACCGGGGTTTCGTCGAGGCGGGCGATGACCAGTTGCGCGCCAGTTTGAACGAGCAGAAGGCTCGCCAGTTGTGGGCCGACCTGCAAACCAAGCTGGGCAAGTTCAAATCGCTCGACCAGGGCAAGCTTACTCCCGTACTGGGGCTCCAAGCCGTCACGTTCGTGGCGGAATTCGAGCGTGGCACGCGGGGACTGCGAATCGTCTTCAGTACGCAAGGCAAAATGGCGGAGTTCAACCAGGTCGAGGTAAAGCCCTGAAGCGTGGGCATGCCGGACAGGTTCGAACCATATAAATTAAAGTTCGGGTCGCGTTCACGCCCTCAGTCGGCGCCCCCGCGGACCAAGCGAGTAAACGCCGCGCCGCGCGCCCGGTAGTCTTCGAACTGATCCCAGGAGGCGCAAGCCGGCGACAGCAGCACCGTGTCACCGGCGGCGGCTTGCGCCCGACAGGCGCTCACCGCGCGCGTCAGGTCGTCGCAGTACTCGGCCTGCCCCCCTGCCGCCCGGATTAGCTCCGCAATCTGCTTACCCGTCTGACCGATGCAGGCGGCGAACTTCACACGATCTGCGGCCGCCCGCGCAAACTCCCCAAAGTCGCTGCCCTTGTCGTAGCCGCCAAGAATCATCAACAACGGCCCATCAATGGCTTGCATCGCCGTGGCCGCCGCGGTCGGCGTGGTCGACTTTGAGTCGTTGTAGTACGTGACGCCGTCGATCTCCCCCACGCGTTGCAGCCGGTCCGGCAAGGCTTCAAAAGTGGCCAAGGCCGCGCTGGACCGTTGCGGCTCGATTCCCAGCAAGTGCGCCACCGTCAAGGCGGCCGCCGCGTTGAGCCGGTTATGCCGGCCCGGGACGGCCAGCCGCGTGTCCGGCCAGCGCAAGCGGCGATCGTCGCAGTCAACCGCGGCAGTGGACTGGCAGACCGCGATGGGGTCGTCACCGTCCAGTCCATAGCGCCACACGCCGGACAGATCGCCGAACAGCCGGTCGAAATGCCGCCGCAATTCGGGATCATCGCCGATAACGACCGCATCCCGCGCCGGATCCTGAAAGCGTACGATGTTGAGCTTCGCCGCCAGGTAGCCGGCGAAGTTGCCGTGCCAGTCCAGATGGTTGGGCGAGATGTTCGTCAGCACGGCGATATGCGGGCTCCAGCGCACCAGCGGCGTGCGCTGCAAATGAAAGCTGGAGAGCTCGAGGACGACTATGTCCTCAGCCCGAATCTCCTCCAGCACCTCCAGCAGCGAGCGCCCGATATTGCCGCCCACCCACACACGACGCCCGCCGCCACAAGCATCGAAAGCGGAGGAAGACGCCTCGCTCTTGATCCCTCGATCCCTCGATCCCTTGATCCCTAGATCCCTAGATCCCTCGATCCCTCCCTTCAGCACATGCCCCACCATCGCCGTGACAGTGCTCTTCCCAACCGATCCGGTTACCCCGACGCAGCGCGCCCGGCAGCGTTCCACGAAGAGGTTGATTTCGGTCGTCAGTGGCACGCCCGCGGACACGGCCGCCTGCAGGAACGGCGAGCTTTCCGGCACGGCGGGATTGATTACAACCAGGTCGGTCTCGCGGAAATCGCGTTCGTCATGGCCGCCCAACCGGTAATTAATCTCGAGCCCGTCGAGCTGCGCCAGTGAATCGCCCAGCTCCGCCGCCGGGAGCTTGTCGGTCAGGGTCAGACGTGCCCCGGCGCGGGCCAGCCAGCGTGTGACTCCGACGCCTCCCCCGAAACGGCCCAGCCCCATCACCGTGACGCGTTTTGCATGCCAATTCTGGATCATCACGCTTACAGCCGCTAGGCTAGTTGGTATCGAACCGAATCCGGTGTCGTGCCATTAACCGGCGCCAACGCGGAGCCGGGCGGAATCGGATTCGCGACGTTGGGCCAAGCCCGTAGATAAGTTCGCAGCGCCAGACTGAGGCGTCAACCGCAATGGACGAAATCCGTATCCGAATCGCTACGCTTGCCGACTTGGAAACCATCACCGCCAACAACATTGCCATGGCGGCCGAGACGGAGAACCTGGAGCTTGACCCGGCCACGGCGCGCTCAGGCGTACGTCGGGTACTGACGGACACGCAGCGTGGAACGTACTTCCTGGCCGAGCGCGCGGGCAAGGTGGTCGGCCAATTGCTGATCACGCGTGAGTGGAGTGACTGGCGCGACGATTGGTTCTGGTGGCTGCAAAGCGTATACGTGCTGCCCGAAGCCCGCGGCGTGGGCATATACACCGCCCTGCACCATCACGTCGAACAGCTCGCCCGGCAATCGCCCGGCGTTTGCGGTCTGCGGCTGTATGTGGACCGGCGTAACACGACCGCGATCCAGGTTTATCAGCAGCTCGGCATGCAGCAGACGAATTACGATCTGATGCAATTGGCGTGGAAGAAGGCGCGGCGGGGCGCTGGCGCATGATCCCGCGTGCTTGTGTCGCAATTTCCGACCCGGATATATTGCCGGCATGGGCGAATCGGAATCCAACCTACAGCCCTCTCAAGCCGAAACGCGATCCATCGACCGCGATCTGTACTGCCTGACATGCGGCTATAACCTGCGGGGCCTCTCGGGTGATTTGGTACGCTGTCCCGAGTGCGGCTACGAGAACCCCGTTTACCTCGCCGAGGTCCCAGCGAACCTGATTACGGCACAATTGCGGAAGATGGAGACAGCTCCCACCATGGCGGTAGGCGCCTTACTCGCCGTGTTCGTCTTTGGCGCGCCTGCCGGGCTGATCGCGTTTGGGGGCGGCGGAACCGTGTCGCTGTGCCCCGGCGTTTCCGCCCTGATCGCGCTGATCGTTTGGCTTGCTTCTGTCGTTCGGTATCGCCAGTCGTGCATGGCCAAGCCGGGCTGGCGTAGCACGCTGCTCAGGTATCACTTCTCCGGACTGACCATGCTGACGGCGACGATCCTTGTTCCTTTCACAGCGCTGTGCGCGACGATTATGAGCGGCGACCCGCGCGACCTGCTCGTCACGCGGGAGCATGCCATCTTGTGGCTCGTTGCCGTTCCGCCCTACGCGGCCGGCGTGTTCTTCCTCAACCGGCTGCTGTATCGCCTGGCGAAAGGCCCCCGGGAGCAATTGCAGCGCGACGTCGCAGTATCACTGGCGAGGTTGGCGCTGGCGAAAAAGATGCAGCGAGCTCCCCGGCGCGGCTTCTTTCGATCGTGATAGCCGGACGCAGCAGAGTAGTTGAAACGTGACGGCGCGCCCGGTAGCCTCTCTCGAATGACCAACGAAAGCCTGATTGAGCTGTTGCGCCGTCATTTTCGTGACGCGATCGCCGAGATAACCGGCAAGCGCGCCGCAGACGTCGACGCCATGATCCGCCCGGCCGGCGATCCGAAATTCGGCGATTACCAGTGCAACGTCGCCATGTCGCTGGCCAAGGAGCTGCGCGCCAAGCCGCGCGAGGTGGCCGAACGCATTGTGGCCGCCGTGCAGCCGCGCCTGGGCGGTCTGGTCGAGCCGCTGGAAATCGCCGGGCCGGGCTTCATCAACATCCGCCTGAAGGCAACAGCTCTGGCCGACTACCTGGGCGAGATTCCACGTCCGCCGGAAGAGCCCTCGGAGGCGACGCCGTCGCACGTTCCCGTCTCGCCGGCTTCCACAACGTTCGCCGATCGCTTGAGGATCGCCCCGGTCGCGCAGCCGCAGCGCATCGTTGTTGAGTACTCGCAGCCGAACATCGCCAAGCAGATGCACGTCGGGCACCTGCGCAGCACGATCATCGGCGACGTTTTCGCGCGCGTGCTGGCGTTCGAAGGGCACGACGTCATTCGGCAGAATCACATTGGCGACTGGGGGACGCAGTTCGGCATGCTCATCCGGTGGTATCGTGAGCACCCGTTACCGACGCCGCAGACGCATGCTGATGTGCTGGAGGCGATTGAGGGCGATTACCGCGCTGCGCAGCAGCGATTTGATGAGGACCCGAAGTTCGCGGACGAGGCGCGGCGCGCGGTGGCGGAACTCCAGGGCGGCGATCCTCCCACACGGGAGCTGTGGCGGCAGATGTGCGCCGTCTCACAGGAGGCCATGAACGAACTCTATAAACGCCTCGGTGTCTTGTTGCGGCCGGAGGACGTGCGCGGAGAGAGCTTCTATAACGACCAATTGCCAGACATTATCAGAGAACTCCGGGAAGAGCTGCCGCCGCGCGTAGCGGCGGCCCCCCGGGAAGAGCTGCCGCCGTCCGTAGCGTCGGCCCCCCGTGGCCGACGTGACGAACTGGGAGAAGGCAGCGCCAATGCGAAACCTGCGCCGTGGGCGGAAGTCCGCGACGATCAGGGCGCGGTGTGCGTCTTCATTTGGGATGAAAAAGGCGAACCGCGCTTCAAGTCGCCCGAAGGGCAGCCGTTGCCGCTGATCATTCAGAAGTCTGACGGCGCCTATCTGTATGCCACGACCGATTTGGCGGCGATTCGCTTCCGGCTGCGCGATTTGCGGTTTTCGTCCGGAGTTGGGGCGGACCGCGTCATCTACGTGACCGATGCCCGGCAGAAGCTGCATTTTGAGATGTTCCTGGCGGTGGCCCGGGCGGCGGGCTGGGTGCAGCCGCGGCATCGCATCGATCACGTGACGTTCGGCAGCGTGCTGGGTGAAGATCGCCGGCCGTTGAAAACGCGCGCCGGGGGAACGGTGAAGCTGCGTGAATTGCTGGACGAGGCCGAGAACCGGGCGCGGGCACTGATCGAAGAACGGGCCCGGACGAAGCAGGCTGAGCCGGACGACGCACAGCTTGATGAGCAGCAGGCGCCCGCGGAAACGCCGGCCGACAGCGCGGAAGTGGCGGAAGTCGCGCGCCGTGTGGGCATCGCGGCCGTCAAATACGCCGATTTGCGCAACGACCGCCGCACGGACTACATCTTCAGTTGGGACAAGATGCTGGCGCTGACCGGCAACACGGCGCCTTACATGATGTACGCCTACGCGCGGATTCGATCCATTTACCGCAAGGCCGCGGAGCGCATCGGCTCGCCGGATGTCTACGCGCCCGGCGTCCGCCTGACCCTAATTGAGCCGGCGGAACTGGCGCTGGGCCTGCGTCTGGCGCGGCTGCGCGAGACGATCGATGTGGTCGCGGCGGATCTGGAGCCGCACGTGCTGTGTACGTACTTGTACGAACTGGCCGGCGACTTCATGCGGTTCTATGAGACGTGTCCGGTGCTCCGCGCACCCGACGACGCCACGCGCCTCAGCCGTCTGCGTCTGTGCGATCTGACCGCCCGCACACTGAAGCTCGGCCTCTGGCTGCTCGGAATCGAGACCATCGAAAGAATGTAGAGATCATTGAACGCTGTAGCAGAGCCGGCTCGTTGTAGAGCAGAGCCGGCTCGTGTCGAGCCGGAGGGGTCGTTGTGCCGACAATCGCGCAGTGGGGCAAAACCGTGCTGAGGGGTCGCCTTTAACACATTCCGGGGCGACACGCCCCGGCTCTGATCTCTGGTCCGCCCCCGCTCTGTTCTATCTTCCAATCGTGCCGTGCGACGGCCCCGTGCGCACGGTGCGATTCTGCAGGTCGATGCTGAATTCCTCGCCCACCAGAATGCGCGCCTCGGCAGAGTCCGGGTTCTCCTCGTAAATGCGCGCTTTAGCGGCGGCCGATCCAAGCACGCGCACCACTCTTTGCTCCAGATCAAAATCAAGTTGGTGGGCGAAGACAGTGCGAACCACCGATTCCCAGCGCTGGGTGGTCTTCGAACCGGACTGCTTAACCAGCACCTCGCGCTCGTCGCGCAACTCCGCGTTGCCCGACGCCAGCAGCCATTTCAGCCGCGTATCGCGCGATGACATCGCCCCGGCCCGGTCCCCCTCCACCCCCGCGACCAGAAACCCGCATTCCAGCCGGTCGCAATCCAGCGAAGTGTTGCGGCTCTTGAGCTGGGCCAGCAAACCGGGGTCGCTGCGAACCTCCGGAAGCATTTCTTCCAGCCGAACCATCTCGCGCCCGGCGACGTGTATGAAACGTACGTTGCCATCGAACACCGTCGAATCCGAGCGCACCGGCCCCTCCGACCCTAGCGCGTACGTCATCCCCTTAGTGCAGCGCATCACCGTCTGGCTCGGGCCGCGCGTCACCATGGCCGACGGCAGGCCAAACGTCTCGTCGCCCTGACCGGCTGTCTCAGGCCGCAGTTGCCGGTTGACCACCAGGAGTGTCGTCTCGCCCTGCGTTTCTATGTTGCGCCCGACAATATCGATTTCCAGCCGCGGCGCGCCGATGCTCGAGTGGGTCACGGGTTTTGTTTCACCCGGCTCCAAGCTCTCGACCTGGATCAGTGCGTTCTTTGCCAGCAAGCGCAGCGGCTCCTTGCGGATGGCGCGCTTCATCTCGCCGCCGCGGTCGAGCCAATCGCCGCGCTGGCGCGCTTCGCCGGCCAGAGCCTGTCCCGGACGCTGCACAAGTGCGAAAATGCTCTGTGCCTGGCGCCAGAGTTGCGGACCCAGCACGAAGCACGCCTGAATGCTTTGCCGTGAACACGCCGGGGCCAGCGCGTTCAGCCAGCCGGGCATGCGCGGCCCCGTCGGGGCGGCTTGCTTGGCATCCTCGAGCAGCAGCGTCAGCTCGTCGGCGTGCAACGACTCATCACCGTTGACGGCGACCACATCGCCCGCCAAGTGCACCGTGTTCTTCTCGAGATCCACGTCCAACGACTCGGTGCTGGTCACCTGGATTGGCGTACGCCGGCTGCGCTGCCGGCCTTGCAAGCTGCGTGTGGCCTCGAACCGCAGCCGCGACGGACCCGCTACGTGCAGACCATCCCATTCCAAATCCACGCGTTCCCCGCGCACCGTGTACGGAAAGCCGTGAACCAGTGCGTGCCGCTCCGGCGTTCCGAAGACCGTGCCGCGCTGCAACTCATTCTCCCCGGAAAACTCGGCGAAGATTCGCTCGCCGCGCGCCGCCAGCCGGTTCTTGCGGGTCGGATCAGACATGGCCGCGTGGCCGATGACTTCCAGTGTGCGCAGCACGAACTCCGGCCCGCCCGCGGCGGCATCGCCGGGATCCATTGCAGCGTGTACCTTCTGCCCGCGCAGCCAGGCTCGGCCGCGTTTGATATGCACCGAGCCGAGCGCGTCCATCTGCCGCGGGTAGCCCCGCTTGGCGTCGGTCAGTCCAAACAGGATTTCCAGCCGATCGCTCTGGAGCGATTCGTCACGCTGCTCCAGGCGCACATCGCCCGAGGCCACCGTCTTTTCCAAAGCCGCCTCGATCGACGCTTGGTCCGCGCCGTCCGCGAACGTCACGTCGATCCGCTCGGCCGACAGCGTCTGCTCGCCGAGATCCACTGACGCCGCCCCCACGAAAGTGGCGCTCTGCAATCCGCCGGCGCTCATCCAGTCGGCCAGCGGCGCTTCGCCGGCTTCGGCCTCATTTCGCGGCTTGTCGGCCAGGTGCAGCTCGCCCCAAAGCGCGCAGCGAATGGCCTGCCGCCGGCCGCCGGACCCGGCTGCGCTGGTGAAATCGACGTCGCCGATAAGCTTCACCACCTTGCGCTCCTGGTCCATATAGATGGTCTGGGCCGAGCCGGCGAGCTGCTCGCCGCGCGCGAATTCAACCCGGCCGCCAGGGGCCGGATGCAGCCAGAGCTGCTTGTTTTCGTCGTGGTATTCCAGGCGGCCGCAGACCAGCTTCTCGTCCCCCCTCCACAACTTGACCTCCGTCCCAAGTGCCTCGAGGTGGCGCCGCGGCTTCTCTCCCGTGTCAGCCGGCACGGGTTCAACCCGCAACTGCCCGCCCCAATGCACGATCACGCCGGAGCGCTCCGCGGGCGCAGTCGTCGGCGCACTCGCCGGCGCACTCGCGGGCGCCGACTCCGGGTGTGCAGCCTCTTTTTCGACCGGCTGCTCCGCGGGCGCCTGCGTTAAGTCATGGCTGCTGCCGCCAACTTCGAAAAGCATTCGCACTTCGTCAGCAACCAGCCCCCCGCCGGTGGTTTCGCCTTTGAACTCATAGGCGGTCACGCCGTCAGGCAGGACGCATAAGTAGGCCTTCTGCGCTTTTTTGGGCCGCCGTTGCTTGGGCGCAGCGACCTGCTTGACCGATGTTGCGGCAGCCATCGCTTCTTCTGCCGTCGCAGCTTCTGCCGCCGCGGCATTCTCATCCTCGTTGCGCAGCAGCCCGCCGCCGCCGTAAAGCACCAGGCGCTCACCCGCCCGCAGCGTCAAACTCTGAATGACGTTGTCGGCCTGATTCCAGATCAGGTGCAGCCCAACGCCGGCCAGCTCGAAATCGTGGCCGACGATTTTGATCGGGCCGTCCGTGCGCAGCTCGCCCGACTCGAAATCAAAGTCGATTTGAGCGAGCATGGCGAGAATCTCATCCTGCGGCCGCTCCGAAAGCGGCGTGCGCTGCCGTTCACGCGAGCGGTCCAACAGCAGTTCGACGTTCCCCTTCAGCCAGCCGGCGCGCGGCCGCCCTTGCACCTTCTCGAGGTCTTCGACTTGCAACTGCCCCTCATCGGCGGACATCGTGGCAATCATGCCGCTCGGCAGCCACATGGTCAGCCGTGGTTGCTTAACGTAGACCTCGTCCTTCGCGTCCGCGACCGGCGTCCACTCCTCGCATTCGAAGCGCTGCACGGGCCGCCCGGTCTCGCGGTGATAGATGGTGAAGGAGACGCCTCCGCCTGAGGGTACCTCCATGTTCGGCAGTCGCAAGGCCTCACCCGCGCGGCCGCGGTCCACGGGCAAAACTTCCGGGGAATCGCCGCTCGCGTTGAGGACCGGGTCCTGCACCACGACCAGATACCCCAGGAAAAGCGCGCCGAACAGCGCCAGCGTCGAAAGCAGCAAAATGGCATTGCGGGCCATGCTCGGGCTTCCTTACCGCACTCTAGCCAGCCCCCGTCAGACGCCGTAGTACCTCAAAACTTCCTGCCAGCGGCCGTCGCGCCTCAGCACGTGCTCAATGGCCTCGCGCACGGCGCCCTGCCCGCCGGCCCGCTGGGTAACCAGCTTAGCCGCCGCTTTCACCTCGGGCACGGCGTTGGCGACTGCGACCGGAAAGCCGCAGGCGCGCATGGGCGGCAAATCGGGCAGATCATCGCCGATGAAGGCGATTTCGGACAATTGCAGGGCCAGCCGGGCGGCCAGTGTCCGCAAATCGGCCAGCTTGTCGGAACTGCCCTGAATCACGTGCTCTATGCCGAGATCGCGCGCCCGGGCCTCGACCGCGGCGCAGCTTTTTCCTGAGAGAATCACCGCCACACCGCCGAGCTTCTGAAACCAGCGGATCGCGAAGCCGTCCTGGACATAAAAGGCCCGCGCCGACCGCCCTTCGCTGTCCACGAAGATGTGACCATCGGTCAGCACGCCGTCCACATCCAGACACACGCAGCGAATCTCAGGCATAATATCGCCTCAGCTAATCGCGAGCGCGAGAATCCGAGCCCGAAGCGCCAGCGAGGGCCAACGCCCGCCAGGGCCGACGCTCGCCCGTGCCTCGCCGTGCCGGGGAGCGCTGCCAAACGAGCCACGGCGACTAGTATTTCCCAGCCGCGCCGCAGTGCGGATACTATCACAAAAACCAGGCTGGCACGATGAACAGCGCACGATGAGTACCGCATGAATCCGACGGCAGAACATCCGGCACGTTTCGACCTGGGCGGCTGCACCGTCACGCTGATCAACGGCGGGCACCTGAGAATCGACGGCGGCGCCATGTTCGGAATCATCCCCAAGGCCCTCTGGTCGCGCACTAATCCGGCCGACGAGCAAAACCGGATCGAGATGGCCTGCAATTGCCTGCTGGTGGAATGGCCGGGCGAAGCCGCGCGGCGGGTAATAATCGAAACCGGGCACGGCCCAAAACTCAGTCCCAAGGAGCAAAAGATCTACGCCGCTGATTCGCAGCACTGGCTGCTGCCGTCGCTTCAGGCGCTCGGCGTCGATCCTCTCACTGTCACCGATGTCATCGTGTCGCACCTGCATTTTGATCACGCCGGCGGGCTGACGTACGAGGCCGAAGGCCGCCTGCTGCCAACCTTTCCCAACGCGCGCGTGCACGTGCAACGGCAGGAGTACGAAGACGCCCGCGCCGGCTTCGGCATCACGAACATCAGCTACCCGCGGCAGAACCTGGACCCCATCGACCAGGCCGCCGCGTGGAACCTGCTGGACGGCGAAGTCGAGATCGTCCCGGGCATACGCGCCCTGCTCGCCCCCGGTCACACGCGCGGACATCAGGCCGTCCTGGTCGCCGGCCGCCAGCGCAGCCTGGTCTTTGGCGGTGACACCATCCCGACGGCCGGGCACCTGGGCGCGGCCTATAACATGAGCTACGACCTCTCCCCACTCGAAAACCGCGCATCGAAATACAAACTCTTACAAATGCTGGCGCAGCGCGGGGGCGTGCTACTCTTCGATCACGAGCCACACACCCCCGCCGTCTCCGTGCGCGCCGCAGGCGACTGGTTCGAACTCGCCCCCGGCGCTGAATAAAGTCCCACCCACAGCCGTCCATCGGGTACAATCCCGCCCTCGGCCGCATGCCGCGGCTGAGAACGGGAGATGAATATGACCTCGACCGGTTTGCGAAATCTGTCGATCCTTGCCGCTCTCCTCACCGCTGTCGCCGCCGCCGGCCAGCAGAACGCCGCACCACCCCCGGAAGACGCTGCGGCACAGCCGGCCACGACTCAGGCCGCAACAACCCAGCCGGCCATCGAGGCGAAAGCGGATGAGCTGGTGCACAAGATGAGCGAGCAGCTCGCCAAGCTGAGCGCCTTTCGGCTGGAAGCGGAGATTCTCTTCGACCAGCTCTCGCCCGACGGACAGAAAATCCAGTATTCAAACCGCTTTATCGTGGCCCAGAAACGCCCCGATCAGCTAATAGGCGAACTGACGGGCGACATGCCCGGCCGCCGCTTCTGGTACGACGGCCGCGAACTCGTGACGTTGGATTCGGAGCGGAACGTGTATTCCGTCGTACCCGTGACGGGCACGGTGGACGCCATGCTGGATCACACGATGGAGCGTTACGGGTGGACGATTCCGCTGTCGGATCTGCTGTTAAGCAATGCGCACGAAGCCCTGACCGGCGAGGCGCAGAGCGGGCGTTATGTTGGTCTGCATCGCGTGGGCGAATTCAAGTGCCATCACCTGGCGTTCACGCAGGACGACCTGGACTGGCAAATCTGGATCGATGACGACGAACAGGCCCTGCCGCGCAAGCTGGTAATCGACTACCGCAGCCTGCCCGGCTCCCCGCAGTTCTCTGCCGTTATCGTCAAATGGGATACAAAGCCGGAACTTAAGGCTGACGATTTTAAGTTCGAGCCGCCGCCGGGCGCTACCAAGATCGACATGCTGCCCGTTGAACCGGAGCAGCAGGACTAGCGCCCCAAAACTCTAAGGAGGATGAGCGATGACCATCCGCATAAACTTCATCGGCGCAATCGCACTGGGGATAGCGGCTTCTCTGATGGCCGACGTAGCGGCCGCGGCAGACGCGAAGCCGGCTCAGAAGCCGGCTCAATCGCGCCAGCCCACGGGCTCGGTCCGTCACAGCAGGAAACGAACGACTCGGCCACCCGCCGCCGGCGCCGCTGCTCAGCAGCGCCAGACCCGCGGCACGCCGCAGGCCGCCACGCCCCGCGGCGGTGATGACTCCCGCACGCGGCGCGGTTCGAGCACGCCCGTCACGCGGAGCGACGACCGCGATGGGCGACGTGACTCTGAGCGCGACGCTCGCGAACGGGATAGCGCGCGAGCCGGGCGCAGCGTTGAGCGCGACGTTCGCCGGTCAGCCGACCCCCACCGCGACCCCCTTCTGCACGAATACCGCGGCGTTCGCCGGCCACGCGTCGGCCACCGCGAAATCTACGACGGGCATGGTTCCGTCCGCGCCTACGGCAAGCGCCCGGTCCGCGGCAGCGTGTTCCTGCGCCCGCCGGAGCGCTGCGAAGTCGTTCATCATGGGCCGCGCCGTTACTTCGTGTACGACGACGTTTACTACGTAGAGCGGCCGGTGCTGGGCGAGGTTCGCTATGTGGTGGTGCCGCCGCCGGTGGGCGTACGCGTGCGCCGTCTCCCGGAAACGGCGGTCGCGATCCAGATCGGCGGATTTAGCTTCTACTATTGCGATGACACGTACTACAGGATCGAGTATGTCGGCGACCGGCCGGAATACGTGGTGACTGAAACGCCCCTGGGCGCCTCCATCCTGCAGCTTCCGGAGGAGTATGAGCCGGTGGTGGTGCAGGAGGTGACCTACTACCGCGTCGGCCAGGTTTTCTACCGGCCGTACTTCCGCGAAGGCCGCGTCGTTTACGTCCACGTGCAGCCGCCGCGATAGGGAGCGGACGAAATCCCGCGGAGTCCGGGTGAGCTACGTCCGGCCCGCACGGCGATAACTCAAAGCGCAAGAGAAAGCCTCGCGATCCAGGGCTCGGATCGCGAGGCTTTGCTTATTTAACCTGCCGGCGCGGAACGCTCCTACGCCAAATTCATCGTCATTAGGAACACGGCGTTCGAATCGGTCTTCTCCAGCCGCCCGCGGAGCAGCTCGACCGCCTCGACCGGGTTCATGTCGCTCAGCACGCGGCGGAGCAGGTAGACCTTCTCCAGCTCCTTCGGATCGAGCAACAGCTCTTCCTTGCGCGTGCCCGAAGCGGCGATATTGATGGCCGGCCAGATGCGCTTGTCGACCAGGCGCCGATCCAGGTGCAACTCGCTGTTACCGGTGCCTTTGAACTCCTCGAAAATGACTTCGTCCATCTTCGAGCCGGTATCGACCAGGGCCGTGCCGATGATCGTCAGGCTACCGCCCTCTTCGATGTTGCGGGCCGCGCCGAAGAAGCGCTTCGGCTTCTGCAGGGCGTTCGCGTCAACACCACCGGTCAGAATCTTGCCCGAGTGCGGCACTTCGGTGTTGTAGGCACGGGCCAGACGCGTGATCGAGTCGAGCAGGATCACCACGTCGCGCCCGTACTCGACCAGGCGCTTGGCCTTGTCGATGACCATCTCGGCCACCTGCACGTGCCGGCTGGCCGGCTCGTCAAACGTCGAGCTGACGACCTCCGCCTTAGTGGCGCGCTCCATCTCGGTCACTTCCTCGGGCCGCTCGTCGATCAGCAGGATGATGACGATGGCGTCCGGGTGGTTCGTGGAAATGGCGTTGGCCATCTTTTGCAGCAGGACGGTCTTGCCGGTGCGCGGTGGGGCCACGATCAGCATGCGCTGACCTTTGCCGATCGGCGTCACCAGGTCCACGATCCGCATGTTCAACTCGGTCTTGGTGGTCTCGAGGAACAGGCGCTCGTCCGGGTGCAGCGGCGTCAGGTCTTCGAAGTTCGTCTTTTCAGTCACCGCCTCGGGCGACTCGAAGTTGATCGCCTCGACGCGCAGCAGCGCGAAGTAGCGCTCCGACTCCTTTGGCGGGCGAATCTGCCCCGCGACGATGTGCCCGTTCCGCAGGCCGAAGCGGCGAATCTGCGAGGGGCTCACATAGATGTCGTCCGGGCAAGGCAGGTAGTTGTATTCCGGGCTGCGCAGGAAGCCGAATCCGTCCGGCAGAATCTCCAGCACGCCCTCGCCGTACAAAAGGCCGTTCTGCGCGATCCGCCGCTTGAGAATCTGGAAGATCAGGTCCTGCTTGGGCAGGCCGACGAAATCCTCAATGCCCTCAGTCTTGGCGACCTCGTGCAGCTCGGCCACCGTCATCTTCTGCAGATCCGTAATATGCAACTCGCCGCGCTTGACGCGCTCGTATTTCTCATGCGTTTCGCGGTCAATCGCCGTGCTGTTCTCGTCGCGCCGCCGCCGCTTATGCTGGCGGTCGTCCTCGGCCGGCCGGTGATGCGGCTGTTTGACCTTCTCACGGGTGTTGGTAAGCGGCTGCGGCCCGTCGTCCTCCATGTCCTCGATCGGAGGTTCGTAAGCGGCGGGCTTTTCGGGCGGACGCTCCTCGGCGACCGGCTCGGCCGGCTCGGGGGTCGCGGCTACAGGGGCCTCGACCTCCTCCGGCATGGCCTCGATGACATCCTGTAGCTTCTTCTTTGTACGAGTGCGTGTGGTTGCCTTTGCCATTTTAATAGACTCCAGATATGGACCCCGGCGACTCTCGTCCGGGACATGTTGCCGATTCTGTCAGCCCCGGCTGGCCGAACTCAACGGCCCTCCCTTAAAGCGGGAGGTGATTTCCTCAAGGATGACACTTACCTGCGGTCGCAACCGGTCCGGGGGGCCATCATTGTCAATGATGAAATCCGCTCGCGCCCGCTTTACCTCCAAAGCTGTCTGCCATTTTTCCCGTCCCCGCATCTGCTCTTCCGTCCACTTGCGGGACGCACTCACCCGATGCAACCGCTGCGCCTCGCTCGCCTCAACGAAAATAATCGCGTGACATAGACGATCGAGGTTGCTTTCGATCAGAAGCGGGGAGTCAAGGATGACGGCTTTGACCGCTTGGTCTTCTCTAACCGCCCTAATCATATCCGCTCGTACCTGGGCGATCAAGGGGTGCGTCAGCTCTTCCAGACGCTTCCGCGAAGCAGGGTCGGCAAAAACAATCTCCGCAATCCGGGCAGCGTTCGGCAAGCCCTTCTCATCCACTACCTCCGGACCCCACCACTGCCGCAAGCGCGCCAGCACCTCCGGCCGCCGCAACACCTCGCGGTTCAAGCTGTCTGAGTCGATTACCAAGCACCCCTGCCGTCCAAATTCGGCGGCCACCGTGGATTTACCCGCCCCGATTCCACCGGTTAAACCAATAATCGGCTTGGATGATTCCATGGAATTCCCGACCCGCCCTGCCCTGAATAATACGCACGGCCGCGAAAAAAAACGCGAACGGGGCGTTAAATTCGGGGGACAACTCCTGCACCGGGGCGCCGGCCCAGCGTGCTGGGCGGTTTTCGGTTAAACGCACCGGATAGTCTGCCGACCCGTCCGAGGTCTGTCAACCCATCGCGCTCAACACGGATACCCTGCCGCCAAGCCTCGCCCTAGGCGGTTGTGCCCGGCCGCGAGGCCCGCCAAAGCCCGCCCGCGCTTTAATGCCGCTAAGGATCTAAGCGCCCGCAATCCTCCGCGCCGGCATGGGCGCGTTAAAAGCTGCCGCGATGCCTCGCTCGGTCATCTGCCACACTTTCTTCTGCAGCTCGCGGTCCGAAGGCTGCACCAGGTCTTTGCGCTTGAAAACGTATGTGTTTGGCCCCGGTACATCCGCCAGACGCTCGTAATTCTCGTCTATCCATGGGCCCAGGAGCATGGTCGGCGCAGGGTCGTCCGGCTTAGCCGGTCCGTGCACTTTCCAATAGTCGCCCACCGAGATGACGATCACCGCAGGCGGATCCGCCGGCAGCCTCTCTTGCAGCTCCTCCAGCACAAAGTTGGCGTGATGGCGCACCTGGCCAACCTTCTCGGTCGTCGTAAACCGTACCGCGTTTGTCCGCCGCGCCCACAGATACACGCCGGGGTAGTAACCCAGGCACTGTATCTTGTCCTCCGGCCCCGTCACCGACTTCACCGCCTCACCCAGCACTTCCCATTCTGCCGGCTTGTGCTGAAGGAATCGCGGCACCCACACCATCGAAAACTGTTCGAATTGCCGCTCGAGCGCGTCAAAGCCAAAGTACGCGATGATCACCACCGCCGCCGTCGCCCAGGCCCGTCGCTGCATCACCACCAGCAGGCGCATCTCCGCCTGCAGCATGTTGATCAGATACGAGGCAATCAGCATAAGCGGCGGAATCGTCGGCACCAGGTAGTGCCGAAATGCGTGCGGACTGAGCAGCGCCCCCCACACCGACCACAGAAACCACAACACGAACAGCACCATGTAACGCGGGCAAGCCGGCCGCAGCGCCGTCAATGACTCCTCAATCTCGCGCGGGCGATAGTACGGCCGCAGCCGCCACAGCACCGCGTGAATGCAGGCCGCAATCGCCATCAGCAAGGGCAGCAGCAGAATGGGGAACAAATGATTCTTTAACAGGTAGTACGTGAGGTACTTGTACGGGAAACCGCTCGCGCCCGCCTCGAAGTACGTGCGATTAAAGCCGAATGTCGCGAACAGCGCCTCGCCCAAGGCCCCCTGCCAGGCCAGGTAGCCGGCTGCGGCCGCCAGCGTCAGCCCCACGCCGCCGCCCACCAGCAAGCAGCGCCGCAGCCACTGGCGCCACGTTATGTCACGCGTGATGACCAACAGCGTCAGGTGCATCATCATGGCCGCGCAGGCCGCCAGACCGGTTTGCTTGAACAGAAAAGCGCAGCCGCACAGCACGCCTGCTAGCAGCCATTTCCACCCGCGATCCCGCGCGAAGCCGCGTATATACAACAGCACCGCCGCCAGCTCGCACGCCACGAGAAAGGTCTCGGTGCGGTTCGTCCCCCCTGTGAAGTACCCATGCGTCAGGTAGAAGCCCAGCAGGGCCGTGGAGAACGCCGCCGCGCCGCGATAAAAGAGTGAGGCGCAGATTCCAAAGAAGCAGGCGAAGCTGACCAGCAAGGCCACCGAGCACATGCCGATCACGCCCAGGTAGCTGTCTCGCCCCAGCAACATGCCCAGCGCGTTAATCCAATAAATCCCCGGCGGCTTATTGTCCCACACGTCCAGGTAGACCGTCGCACCGTGCGCGATGCGCCACCCAAAGTACCCGAACATCTGGTCGTCAACTACATCGGTGCGCCAGTACGCGATGAATTGCGACAGCGCGATCAGCGGAACGATGACCAGCGCCATCGCCAGCACCAGTACCGGCCACGACGATGGCTTGTATGGATCGTGGATCTTGTCCTGCACCGCGGCCGTGCCGGTGGCGGTAGTTTCGTACATGTCAGTTCAACTCACGAGTTCTTCAAAGCCCGTTGCAGGCGCGCCTGCACTCCGCCCCAATCTATGACCTCCGCAAAGGCTTTGATGTAGTCGGCCCGCCGGTTCTGATATTGCAGGTAATAGGCGTGTTCCCAGACATCCAAAACCAGCAAGGGTACACAACCCCAGATCGTCTGGTTCTCGTGCTTTTCCGCCGCCAGCACAACCAGCCGCTGCGATACCGGCTCCCACGCCAGTATCGCCCAGCCGCTGCCCTGCACCTGAACGGCGGCCGCGTTGAACTGCCCGCGGAACGCCTCCAGCGTCCCGAAGTCGCGCAGCAGCATCTTGGCCAATTCGCCGCCGGCCGGTGGATCCCCGCCCCCGTCCTTCTTCATGCTGTGCCAATACAGCGTGTGCAGGATGTTGCCCGAAGCGTTGAACGCCAGATCCTCAGTGACGCAGCGCACGCGCTTGATTGCATCGCCCCCCTCGCGCCGAATCTGCTCGAGCTGCGCAAACGCATTGTTGGCCCCCTTCACGTACGCCGCGTGATGCTTGTCGTGGTGCAGTTTCAACGTCTCCGCGCCGATATACGGCTCCAAATCCGCATAACCGTACGGCAACGGCGGCAGCACGTACGGACCGGTCGGCCCTTCTCCCTCGGCCGGCGGCGCCGCCTGCGTGTCCGGCGCCTGCTGAGCCATAGCCGGCAGACCATCAACCAGCAACAAGCCGCCGATTGCGGCGCCCGTGGCCCCGATGACCTCACGACGAGTCAGCGCTGACATTTCGGCCTCCTGTCGCCACGGCTGGGATGGCGAGGCTTTGCCGAGCCGGCCTCAGCGTGGCAAGCTGTTACAGCGTGCATTCCTTCGGAGCCGGAATCAAACAAATGAATTCCAACGGCTCGCGACCGGTATTCACAAACTGGTGCCGCTCGTTCGGCGGCATCCAGACCACGTCTCCCGCCTGGCACGCCCTGTCGCCGTCGGCCCCTTTGACCGAGCAGACGCCTTTCAGAATCAGGACCTCGTGTTCGTAATCATGTTCGTGATGCGGCGTGTGCCCGCCCGGCGCCACCTCGAAGTGCCGCATGTGAAACACGCCTGCACCCTCAGCCGGCCCGACCAGCATGCGCATGCGGACGCCGGCCGCACCCGGCAGCGTCACTTCCTTCTGAGGTTCATTTACTAGTCGTTTTACCTTCATAGCAGGATCATCCCTGAGCAGCGGTCATCCCATGCTATCCGAGCTCACTCGAGTATTCCCAGGCGACCCGGGCCCGGCGCTGCTTCGCATTCAGCCTCCATTACTCACCGGGCGACGCTCACTCGCTCACAATCCACCGGTCGGGCGCGCGCGCGTAGCTAACCAACTCTTCCGGCTTGAAGAACAAATCTATCTCGAATCGTGCCGTCTCCGGGCCGTCGCTGGCGTGCACAAGGTTGTAGCGCTTATCCAAACCGAAATCCCCCCTGATCGTGCCGGGCGCCGCCTCACGTCCATTTGTGGCGCCCAGCATGTTCCGCACCACCGCGATTGCCCCCGGCCCCTCCAGAACCGCCAGGATCACCGGCCCGGCCGTCATGAACTCGACCAGCGAGGCATAGAACGGCCGCTGCTTGTGGACGGCGTAGTGCTGTTCCACCTGGGCCCGCGAGGACTGCTGCAACTTCAGCCCCACGATCCGCAGCCCCTTCTCCTCAAACCGGGTCAGAATCCGCCCAACAAGCATGCGGTTCATCGCGTCCGGCTTGAAGATGATCAGCGTACGTTCCATGGCTGCTCCGTTTTGCGTTGCGGCTGTCACGCCGGGGTAACACTGCGGCGCGGATTGTAGCGGATGCCAACCAGCAACCCAAGTCGCCGGCCTGCCGCGGGCCACGCGTCGCCCCGGAATGCTGCCAACCCGCCGCAATTCGCCTTTGCGAGCAGAGCCGGGGCGTATCGCCCCGGAATGATGCCAACCCGCCGCAACTCGCCTTTGTGCGAGCAGAGCCGGGGCGTGCCGCCCCGGATTACCGCCAACAACCTCCCACCCGCGCAATCATCCGCCCACCCCTCGGTCTCCGGCGCCACGCGCGCCGGGGCGTATCGCCCCGGAATAATGCCAACACGTCGCAACTCGCCTTTATGCGAGCAGAGCCGGGGCGTATCGCCCCGGACTACCGCCAACAACCTCCCACGCGCGCAATCGTCCGCCCGCGAACCGCGCCCGCCTGACCCGCGCCCACCTGACATCCGCGCCCACCGACTGGATCCGAGCCCGAAGCGCAAGCGAGGGCAACCATTCCCCCGGCAGCCCGTAGCGTCGGCCCCCCGTGGCCGACGTCGCACGCCAAGCGCGCACCTCCCCGTTCCACACCCCGCAGCGCGCGCCAACAGCACTGAGTGCCGTAGGCACGCCATGACCGTAGCCCAGGACGAAATCCTGGGAACCGCGAACAGCCCGCGCCCGCGGAGTCCCGTAGGGACGACCGAAGCCTCACGCCATCAACTAGCCCCGTCCCGTTCCCGACGTCCCCGTTCCCGAGCAGCCGTCCCCGTTCCCGAGCCAATTCGCCTTTGCGAGCAGAGCCGGGGCGTATCGCCCCGGATTGACGCCAACCCGCCGCAATTCGCTTTGTGCGAGCAGAGCCGGGGCGTGCCGCCCCGGAATACCGCCAACAACCTCCCACCCGCGCAGTCGTCCGCCCTCGCGCCTGC
>ENA-UOUL01000503-UOUL01000503.1-bioreactor-metagenome-genome-assembly--contig:-NODE-503-length-66045-cov-5.632110_pt1 | contig 66045 bp, 59 predicted proteins | sample MGYA00249838_ERZ747220 | MGnify/ENA primary metagenome ERZ747220 (study PRJEB28778, sample SAMN05720191) | bioreactor metagenome | isolation source: Anaerobic biogas reactor | place: USA:Washington... | reverse complement strand
CGCTGAACTGGTTCGACGTCATCGCGTACGAGAACCCCGAGCCGGCGCTGTGGATCGTCGAGCCCGACGGCTCCGAGGCCATCTACTCCTTCGACCTCATGCGCCGCCGCTCCAACCGCGTGGCCAACCACCTGCGCAGCCTGGGCATCGGCCGGTTCGCGCACCGCGAACCACAAGCCCTCCTGGGTCAGCCAGGCGCTGGCTCCCGCGCCCCGCGCCATAAAGCGCACGGCCGGATCGAACTGCCCTACGTTCTCGATGAACATCAATCCGCCCAGCGCCGGCGTGGCGACATCGGCGCTCACCGGCGCGCGCCCCCAAACGCCCAGCAGCACCAGGGCGATCACCGCTGCGGCCAGGTGTGACCATCTAGACGTGGATTTCATGAGCGCTCCCTCCACAGGATTGGGCCCCTCGCGACAGGACTGGTGGCGCCCCGCCGGGCGGGGGTGCCGAAACAAGCCACGCCTCCCGCCCGGCAAGGATGGCCTATGTTGATTTTAGTATGGGAGCGAGCATCCATAAATGGTACCTTTGTACCAAGTAGCGCCCCCCTCAGGCCAGTTTGGGCGGGCCGCCGCCAACTGGTACGCAGAATCACTTTGTGCTATAATGCCCGCACTCGGTCACAAGCCACGGGAGCACCATGACCACCAGGTTGTATTATGACAACCCGTATCTGACCACCTTTGACGCGCGCATCGTCCGCCGGATGCCGGTCGAGGGCGGCGTCGGGTTGGTCCTCGACCGCACCGCTTTTTACCCCACCTCCGGCGGCCAGCCCTTCGATACCGGCTGGCTCAACGATCGGCCCGTCACCGACGTCCATGAGCGCGATGGCGAGCTTGTCCACGTCCTGGCGCAGGACCTGCCCGGCGATCAAGTCCAGGGGCGGATCGACTGGGAACGGCGCTTCGACCACATGCAGCAGCACACCGGTCAGCATCTGCTCTCCGCGGCCTTCCAAGAGATCTGCTCCGCCGCCACGGTCTCTTTCCACCTGGGCGACGAGGCCTGCACCATCGACCTGGACGTCTCGCTCCTGACCCCAGACCAAGTCGCCGCCACCGAGCGAGCGGCCAACCAAGTGGTCCAGGAAAACCGCCCGATCCTCGCGCGCTTTTGCGACGACGCCGCGCTGGCCACGCTCTCGCTGCGCAAGCCGCCCACGGTGGATCGGGGTATTCGCATCGTCAGCATCGAGGGCTATGACCATTCCCCGTGCGGGGGCACCCATTGCCACGCCACCGGCGAGATCGGGCCGGTTAAAGTGACCAAGTGGGAGCGGCGCGGGCCAGAGACGCGCGTCGAGTTTCTCTGCGGCTGGCGCGCCTTGCGCGATTACGCCCGCAAGCACGAGACGGTGGCGATGCTGGCCAACGCGCTAAGCATCCAGGACGCGGAGCTGGGCGAGGTGGTCCTGCGCCGCCTGGAGCAGGCTCGCGCCTGCCACAAAGCCAACGAACTACTCCAAGACCAGCTCCTGGACCTGGAGGCGCAGCTCCTGGCAAGCGAGGCCCCCGTGCGGAACGGCCTGCGGATCGTGCGACGGCTCTGGCCAGACCGCGACGCCGAGCAGGTGCGCCGACTGGCCTTGCACATCGCCGAACAAGAGCGCTGCATCGCGCTATTCGCCATCTCGGGGACCAAGGGACGCCTGATCCTGGCGCGCTCACCGGACGTGGCGGCCGACCTCAATCGCCTGCTGAAAGAGGTTTGCCAGCGGTTCGGCGGCGGCGGGGGAGGGCAGCCCAACCTGGCCCAGGGAGGCGGCCTCGACCCCGCGCGGCTGGACGAGGCTTTGGACTATGCTCAGGCGCAGGTGGAGGGGATCTGAAGCCTTTATGGAGAGGATCGCAAGATGAAGGAAATCGCCAATAACATCTATGTCGAGACGGGCTTTCACGGCGCAAACGTCGGCGCCATCATCACCGAGGCCGGCGCGGTGTTGGTCGATACGCCGATGATCCCGGCTGACGCCTGGCGCTGGTTGCGACGGATCGCCCGCCTCAGCAAAGAGGGCATTGCGTTCGTCATCAGCACCGACTATAGCCCGGTCCGCACGCTGGGGAACTGCTTTTTCCCCGCGCCCAGCATCGCGCACGAGAACACCTGGAGCGAGATCAAGGCGCACGGCGAGGCGGCACTGCAGCGCTATATCGAGCACTTTAAGGAAAAGGAGCCCAAGACGGCCGCGGACCTCGCCGACGTGCGCATCGTCCTCCCCGAGATCACCCTGACCGATGGGCTGGCGATCCACAAGGGGCAGCGCGCCATCGAGATCATGTATCTGGGCGGGCACACCCCCGCCACCCTGGGCGTGTACGTCCCCGATAGCAAGGTGCTCTTTAGCAGCGACGTGGTCGCCACCGAGCGGCATGTGAACCTCTCGCAGGCGCAGAGCCTGGAATGGCTTCAGTCCCTGGAGCGCCTCAGCCAAATGGACATCGAGACCATCGTGCCAGGGCACGGGGAGCCGTGTCCCGCCTCGGCCATCGCCCCGCTGATCGAGTATATCACCGAGATGCGCCGGCAGGTCCAGGAGCAGTATCAGAGCGGCAACAGCCGGCGCGAGACGGTGGACAAGGTCCGCGCCACCATGCTCGAGCGATTCCCCGCCCCCGCGGGCGCCAAGGATGCCCTGGCTCGCCAGGTGCGCGCCAGCATCGAGCGGGTCTATGAGGAGATACGCAAAGGCTCCTGAGCGAGCGCGTTAGCGTTTGGTTAGAAAGGCCTCTCATCCCTCGAAAGAGGTATTGACAATTGCCTGCAGCCAGGGTAGAATGGGCGTACAACTCCAATGGGGGAGTTGCCAGGTCGCAGTAGAGCGTTGCGAACAGAGACGTAAAAACGTATCGAAAGGAGTCCAAGATGGAGCTCAACATCGTAGGACGCAATCTGCAGGTCACCGACGCCATACGGAATTACGTGGAGAAAAAGATCGGCAGGCTGGACCGTTACCTGCCCACCATCACCAATGCGCAGGTCGAGATCACCAAGCAGACCACCAAGAACATCGCCGATAGCCACACGGTGCAAATGACCGTCTTTAGCAACCGCACGATCCTGCGGGCCGAGGAGCGCGCAGGCGACCTGTTCGCCGCCATCGATACCGTGCTAGACAAGATGTATCGCCAGATCGCCCACTATAAGGGCAAGCGTTACCACAATCGCAAGTTCGCCGGGGAGCCCCTGCCGGTGCCCGAATACGAGGCGCAGGCGGAAGCGGTGGCCGAGGGCGAGGAAGGGACGGGGCCGCACATCGTCCGCCGCAAACGGTTCGTGGCCGAGCCCATGAGCGAGCAGGAGGCCATCGAGCAGATGGAGCTGCTCGGGCACGACTTTTTCCTCTTCTTCAACGCCGATACGGCCAACGTGCACGTCGTCTATCGCCGCAAGGACGGCAACTATGGCGTGCTGGAGCCGCAGACCCAGTAACCGACCCAGGAAACCGAAAGGCCAAGGCGCGCTGCCTTGGCCTTTTTTGCTTCCTCCGCCCGCCCGGCGACCCGGCGCTACGCCGGGAGCTTGCGCAGGTGCTGGTAGGCGCGGAACATGTAATAGCCCATCAGCGCGCTCAGCACCAGGCCATGCATCCCGTCCTTGTACCCTTCCAGCGTGACATAGCGCCGCCAGAATTCTTTCAACGGTTGCGAGGCAAACTTGTATAGGCGGGCGCGCACGCCCTGCTTGTGCAGGATCTGCACCTCATAGGCCATGTAGCGCTCTTGCTTGCGCATGAATTGGCCGAGGGTCTGATAGTTATAGTGGGTCAGCGGGTTCTCCAGGTAGCCTTCGGCGCCATCCAACACCACCACCTCGTGGACCTCGCGGGCGGGGTCGTAGCGAGCCCGGCCTCGGCGCAAGAGCCGCAACTGGTAATCCGGCGACCAGCCCGCGTGCTTGATCCACTTGCCCCAGATATAGTTGCGCCGGGGCACCCACCACCCCACCCGATCCTCTTGGGCGATGACGCGCCGGATTTCCTCGGCCAACTCGGGCGTGGCGCGCTCATCGGCGTCGAGAAAAAAGACCCAATCGCCCGTCACCTGGTCCAAAGCGGCATTGCGCTGGTCGGCATAGTTGCGGAAGGGGCGCTCGAGCACCGTCGCGCCGACCATTTGGGCCAGCGCGACCGTTCGGTCCTCACTCAGGCTATCGAACACCACCAGGCCGTCGGCCCAGGAGGCGCTGGCCAGGCAATCGACGATGTTTTGCTCTTCGTTCTTGGTCAGGACCACCACCGTGAGGCTTGGCGCGCTCATCCTAGCTCCTTTGGCATGATCTCGGGCATGCGGCGGACCGACTCATAGGCCCGCAGCCGCGCCGCCAACTGGTCCGCGTCCAGGCCCTGCGCGCGGGCTCGCTTGCTCTCGCTGGCCAACCCCAGCCGCACCAGCCGCTTGGCCGCCCAGATGAACGCCGCCGAATAGTGCTTCTGGAAGAGGAGATAGCGGCTGCGCCATAGGGCGACGAACATCCGGTCGCGGAATTGGACAGTGCTCTGCCCGGCATGGTGGATGAACAGGGCCTGCGGCACGGTGCAAATCTCCCAGCCGGCCTGGCGGATGCGCTTGGCCCAGTCGACCTCCTCGCAGTACATGAAGAATTGCTCATCCATCATCCCCACCTGCTCGATGACCTCGCGGCGCACCAGCATCACCGCGCCCAGGGGATGGTCGATGGCGAAAGGCTCGCCGCCCTCGTAGAGCCGCCGCGGATAGCGGCCGTTCAGGCGGCTGTTGATCAGGCGGTAGTGAAGGGGGTAAAAGTCGAACAGAATCTGCGGCAGGCTGGGAAAGCGGAAGGCGGAATGCTGAAAGCTGCCGTCGCCATAGAGCAGCGCCGGCCCGGCCATGCCCACGCCGGGGTTCTCGTCCATGAAGGCGAGCAGGATGGCGATGGCGCTCCCCAAGGCGCGGGTATCGGGGTTCATCACCAGAACGTAGCGCCCCTGGCAGGCGGCCATCCCCTGGTTGCTGGCTGCGGCGTAGCCGGTATTGCGCTCGTTGGCATAGAGCCGCGCCTCGGGAAAGCGTTCCCGGACCCACTCGGCGCTGCCATCGCCGGAGGCGTTATCCACCACCAGCACCTCGAAGGCCAGGGAGGTCTCTTGGAGCGTCTGGTAGAGCGATTCCAGGCAGAGCGCCAGCAACTGGCGCACGTTATAGCTGACGACCACAATGGAGAGGTCCACGCTGCGATCCTTCCGTCCCTGCAGAGCACGAAAATCGGGGGAACGCGCGCTCCCCCGATTTCCCATTACCTCGCCGCTTGGTCAGAACCCCACAGAGATCTGGGTGCGCTGCACGTTCTCTTCCACCCAGCGCACCTGCTCATGGAGCAGGCCGACCCAGAAATAGGGCGCCACCTTGATCGGCGGGTCCGCGATCAAGACGCTGCCCGAGACCTCCACCGTCTGCCCGGGCATCAGGTAAAGCTCCCCGTCGATGAGGGTCAGCTCGTCGGTCTTGCCCAGTTGCCAGCGGAAGGGATAGGGGCGGGCGCTGGTATTGGCCTCGTAATCCACGCCGATGCGAAAGATGCCCGGCTCTTCGTAATAGTCGTCGCCCACCGGCAGGCCCATCTCTTTGCTCAACACGTTAAAGTTCTGGCCGGTGTTGTAGACGGTGCCCGGCTCGGGGCCCTTGGTGCGCACCGGCACGCGCCCCACGTTCTCCACCGTGCAGGTGAAGGTCAGCGTGCCGCCCAGCGGCACCGTGGTGGAGGACCATTTGGCCGCCCGCTTGACGATCCCGACCTGCGGCACGCCGCCCATCTCGATGGTCAGCGTGGCCTTTTGCGCGTCGCGGTTGCCCACCGCATCCTCGGCCACCACCCAGACGGTATAGACGCCATCCGGCGGGGGCGTGGCGCCCAAATCCACGCCGGCATCGTAATCGTGCTCGTGGTTGCCCAGCGCGCCGACATCGCGGATCTTGTCCTCGGGGATCGGGTAGCGGTTGCCCGCGCCGTCGGTGAGGTAGACCTCGAGATAGGCCGCTTCCTTGGTGAGGTAGTAGCCGATGGTCACGCGGTCCTTGATGCCGTCGCGGTTGGGGGTGAACACGTTGGGGGCGATGACCAGGTTGCGAATCTCGATGCGGTCCTTGTCGCCGCCGCGGATGACCAGGGGCTTTTCCTCCCTGACGGCGCGCCCATCCTCCGCCTTGGCCTCGATCACGCAGGTATAGTCGCCATCGGGCAAGAGCCGCCCATCGATGGAGCCGCCGAAAAAGGCTACGTATTCGTCCTTGGAGGGCGACCGGCGCACGTCCTCGCGAAAGGCGTGGCGCGCGCCCGCGCCATCGACAAAGTACATGGAGACACGCGCGTTGTCCGTGATCTTGTAACGGATCGCGGCTACGTCGTCCGTGCCGTCGGCGTTGGGCGAGATCACGCCCGGCTCGATCGTCACGTTGGAAAGCAAGGCGCGCGCGCCGCAGCCGCTCAGGGCCAAGGCGGCCAGGGCCACGGCCAAGATCACCAGCCATCTCGTACGCAATTCCGCTAACCTCCAGAACCGAGCTCTCAAGCGATCGCGAGGGGAAAGGGTCCCTGCGGGGCGATACTCGATTTCTGCAAGTTTAGCCGCAAGTCGCGAATCGGTCAAATGCGCACGCGGGCAGGGAAACCAGATGCGCCGAGCGGATGCTGGGCAGTTGGAGCACTTGGCCCAGCGCCTGCTCGGAGAGGGCGTCATCGATGCCCAGGACCATCGCCCCTTGCCCGCCGCGCTGACGTCGCCCCACCTGCACAAAGTGGATGTTGATCCCGGCCTCGCCCAGGATCGTGCCCATGCGCCCGATGATCCCCGGCTGTTCCACGTGCTCGCTGACCAGCAGCAGCCCCTCGGCGACGAAATCCAGCCAATAGTCGTCGATGCGCACGATGTGCGGCTCCTGCCGCATGACGGTCCCCGCCAGCACCCGTTCCCCCTGGGTCGTCAGCACGCGCAGCGTGATCAGCCCGGCAAAGTTGTCCGCCTCCGGCACGCGATGCTCGGTCAACGCCAGGCCGCGGCTCTCGGCGACCATGGCGGCGTTGATCAAGTTGAGCGGCTCCTCCGAGACGGAGCAGAGCAGCCCGATCAGCAGCGCCGCGCGCAAGAGCTCCACGTTTTTGTCCGCCACATCGCCGCCATAGGTCAGGTCCAGCCGCACCAGGTTATTGCCCGCCATCTGGGCGTAAAAGCTGCCCATGCGTTCCGCCAGCTCCAGATAGGGGCGCAGCTCGGCCAGCGCCTCCGGGTCCAGAAAGGGCGCGTTCACCGGCGCGCGGGGCGGCAGGCCCTCCAGCACCTCCCACACCTGGCGCGCCACGTCCAGCGACACGGCCAATTGCGCCTCCTCGGTGGCCGCGGCCAGGTGCGGCGTGAGGATCGCCTTGTCGCAGCGCCGCAGCGGGCTATCCGGGCCCAGCGGCTCCTGCTCAAAGACGTCCAGCGCCGCCCCGGCCAGCCGCCCGCTCTCTAGCGCCGCCAGGAGCGCCGCCTCGTCCACGATCTCGCCGCGCGCGCAGTTGATGAGGCGCGCGGTGGGCTTGACGAGCGCCAGCGCCTCCGCGCCGATCAGGTGGCGGGTGCGCTCGGTCAGCGGCGTATGCACCGAGATAAAGTCCGCGGTCCTCAGCAGTTGCTCCAGGTCCACCAGGCGCACCCCGGCCCGGGCCGCGCGCTCCGGCGAGACAAAGGGGTCGTAGGCGATGATCTGCATCTCGAGCCCGGCGGCGCGCTGCGCCACCGCCGTGCCGATGCGCCCCAGCCCCACCAGCCCCAACACCTTGCCCCGCACCTCGATGCCCGTCAGCCCGCGCTTTTCCCAACGCCCGGCCCGCAGGCCCGCGTCGCTGCGGGGGATGTGGCGCGCCAGGGCCAGCATCAGGCCGATGGTATGCTCGGCCACCGCGATGGTGTTGCCGCTGGGCACGTTGACGACGATGATGCCGCGCCGCGTGGCCTGCGCCAGGTCGATATTGTCCACGCCGATCCCCGCCCGGCCAATCACCTGCAGCCGCTTGCCGGCGCGGATAACCTCCGCCGTGACCTGGGTGGCGCTGCGCACCACCAGCCCGTCGTAATCCCCAATCGCTTCCACCAGCGCTTGCTCGCTCAAGCCGGGGCGGCTATCCACCTGCACGTGCTCGGCCAGGGCGCGCATCGCCTCCTCGGCCAGCGGCTCGGTCACCAGGACGCGTTTCATGGTCTCATCTCCCCTATCTGGCCAGCGCGCGCTCGAGCGCCACCAGGGCCTCCTCGATGTCGCGATCATCCACACAGCCCATGTGCGCCACGCGCAAGATCTTGCCCTTGAGCTTGCCCTGCCCCTCGCCCACAAACAGGCCGTGCTCCCGCGCCAGCCGCTCCACCAGCGCCTCGCCGTCGCACCCCTCCGGCACATAGGCCGCCGTGACCGTATCCGAGGCGTGGGCGGGATCGGCCAGCAGGCGCAGGCCCAGCGCCTGCAACCCGGCGCGCGTTTTGGCCGCCAGACGGCGGTGCCGGGCATAGATCGCCTCCAGCCCCTCCTCGCGCATCAGCTCCAGCCCGGCGCGCAGCCCATACAACGCGGAAACCGCCGGGGTATAAGGGGTGTTGGCGCGGCCGGCGTATTTGCGCGCCGCCAGCAAGTCGAAATAGAAGCGGGGCAGCTTGGCCCGCTCGATCCAGGGCCAGGCCCGCGGGCCCACGCCGATCATGGCCAGGCCGGGCGGGGTCATGCAAGCCTTTTGCGACGCCGTGACCACCATATCGCATCCCCACTCGTCCATCCGCATCTCGATGGCCCCCAGAGAGCTGACCGCATCCACCACCAGAAGCGGCGCTGGGTCGCGCGCCGAGCGCACCGCCGCGGCGATGGCCGCGATATCGTTGGTGACGCCGGTAGAGGTCTCGTTGTGGGTCACGAGCACGACGTCGAGCTCGGGATCGCGCCGCAGCGCCTCCCGCACCGCCTCGGGCTCGGCGGCCTGGCCCAGCGGAAAGCTCAGGCGGGTCACCGGCACCCCATAGGCCGCGGCGATCTCGGCGACGCGGTCGCCAAAGACGCCGATGGTGACCACCAGCGCCTTCTGGCCGGGGGAGAGCGTGTTCACCACGCTGGCCTCCAGGCCGCCGGTGCCGGAGGCGGTGAGGAGCAGCACATCACCGCGGGTGCCATAGATCGGCGCCAGTCCCTGGACGACCTCGCGATACAGTGCCTCGAAATCGGCCCCGCGATGGCTGATCATCTGTTCCGCCATGGCCTGCCGGACGCGAGGCGGCAGAGGGGTGGGGCCGGGGATTCGTAGATTGCAGGTGGGGGTGCTTGCCATAAACGCGGCCTCCTTGCACGAGATGTGGCAGCGGGCGGCGAGGCGCGGATCATGCTGCACCTCGCCGCCCTGAACGATTACTTGACCTTGGGCAGGTCCTTGAGCGCCTCCTGGACCTTTTCCGCGGGATACTCGTAGTCCTGGAGCTTGCCTCCCAGGTAGGCATCATAGGCGGCCAGGTCAAAGTGGCCATGGCCGCTGGCGCCGAACACGATGACCTTGGACTCGCCGGACTCTTTGCAGGCGAGCGCCTCATCCATGGTCGCCCGGATGGCGTGGGCGGTCTCGGGGGCCATCACAAAGCCCTCGGCGCGCGCAAAGCTAATCGCCGCCTCAAAGACGCCGAGTTGATGGCAGGCCCTGGACTCGATGAGCTTTTCCTCCAGCAGCGTCGAGAGGATCGGCGAGACGCCGTGATAGCGCAGGCCGCCGGCATGCACCGGGGCGGGCACGTAGCCATGGCCCAGGGTGTGCATCTTGGCCACCGGCCCCATCTTGGCCGTGTCGCCCCAGTCATAGGCATAGACGCCCTTGGTCATGCTGGGCGCCGCCATGGACTCGACGGCGATGACCCGGAGATTGGGGTGGCTCTTGTCGATTTTGTCCTTGACGAAGGGCAACACCAGGCCGCCAAAGTTGCTGCCGCCGCCCACGCAGCCGATCAGGATATCGGGATACTCCCCGGCGATCTCCATCTGCTGCTTGGTCTCCAGCCCGATGACCGTCTGGTGCAGCAGCACGTGGTTGACCACGCTGCCCAGCGAGTACTTGGTCCCGGGATGGGTGACGGTATCCTCCAGGGCCTCGCTGATGGCGATGCCCAGGCTGCCGGAGTGGTTGGGGTCCTGCGCCAGCAACTGCCGCCCTACGTTGGTCTCCGGGCTGGGGCTGGGGACCACCGTGGCGCCCCAGGTCTCCATCAGGATGCGGCGATAGGGTTTCTGGTTGTAGCTGACCCGGACCATGTAGACCTTGCATTCCATGTCAAAGACCTGGCAGGCATAGGACAACGCGCAGCCCCACTGCCCGGCGCCGGTCTCGGTGGCCAGGCGGGTCTGCCCGGCCTTTTTGTTATAGTAGGCCTGGGCGATGGCGGTGTTGAGCTTGTGGCTCCCCGCCGGGCTCACCCCTTCCCACTTGTAATAGATCTTGGCGGGGGTGTCCAGTGCCTTTTCCCAACGCCGCGCTCGGTAAAGCGGCGCGGGCCGCCAAATCTTGAGCACGTCCGCGACCTCTTCCGGGATATCGATCCAGCGCTCGGTGCTGGCCTCCTGCGCGATCAACTCGTCCGGAAAGACCGCCTGCAAATCCGACGGCTTCATCAGCTCAAGGGTCACGGGATGGCGATAGGGCGGCGGCGGCTTGGGCAGGTCGGCCAGGATGTTATACCACTGCCGGGGCATGTCCTTCTCAGACAACTGGATCTTGACGTCTTTCATGTTAGCGCCTCCTCTGTGTATTGGGATCCGAACACAAACCCGTTGCGCAATCGGCCAGGTGCTGTCTCGCCGTGATCCACCTCCCTCGCCAAACAAAAAGCGCCCCATCCCGGTAAGGGACGGAGCGCTTGTCCGTGGTACCACCCTTGTTAGGTTGCCCCCAAGTCGCTTGTAAACAAAAAAACTCTACCATGATGGCAGAGTTTGTTTCTTGGGGCCAGCCTCACTCTTGTCGGATACGAGCGCGCCGATTGGCACTAACCGGCTGCCAGATATCCTCTGCCTTGATAACGGTGGCGGTTCCGGCGCCCCTACTGGGATGGCTTGCGCCGTCCGTTCGGTTTGCAGCTCCCAGATCCATTCAGCTTCTGCGCAAGTATCGGGTTTCCACCTGCCCCCGACTCTCTGGACTTCGCCTTGACGCTTACTCGTTCTGTTCTCAGCCTTTAGCTTTATGGGCCTCATTCTAGCACACAAGCGCCGGCTTGTCAAATCGCGCGGCAAAATACGCGAAATCGGGGCTTGTGCAAAGTCGCGCTCGGCGATCAATCGCCGAGCTACAGGGCTGCGCCTGATGAAATCAGGCTTCGGATTTCACGCCACGGAGACCCCAGAAGCCCGATTCTATCGGGCGCGGTGGCGTAGCACGGCGATTGATCGCCGTGCGGGGCGGCGCGCCAGGGCGACTATCGACTTGGCACAAGCCACGAATCCGCGAAATTGCCACTTGACATAGAACGCATGTTCATGTATAATACCGGTAGCACTACAGTTCTACTCAGCCCGCGCACTCGAAAGGGAGTGGCCTATGGACGACCTATCACCACGGCAGCAAGCGATCCTCGCCTTCATCCGCTCGTATAGCGAGGAAAACGGATACCCGCCCAGCATCCGCGAGATCGGCAAGAACGTGGGCATCACCTCGACCTCGGTGGTAAACTATAACCTGAACGTCCTGGAGCAGCGCAGCTATATCGAGCGCCAGCGCGATATCTCGCGCGGCATTCGCCTGGCCCCCGAGGCTCAAGAGGCCGAGGCAACGCAGTCGGAAACGGCCGTGCAGATTCCTCTGGTCGGCGTCATCGTCGCCGGATACCCGGTGCCGGTGCCGGATTCCGATTTCGCCGCCTTTGACGAGGCCATCCTGGTCACCCGTGACATCGTCCGGGACACCAAGGACGTCTATGCCCTGCGCGTGCAAGGCGATTCCATGATCGACGCCCTGATCAACGATCGGGATATCGTCATCGTCAAGCGCCAGCAAGAGGTCCGCAATGGCGACATGGTGGCCGCCTGGCTCAGAGAAGAAAAGGAGACCACGCTCAAGTACTTTTTCTGGGAGGAGCGGGACAACCGGCGGATGGTCCGCTTGCAACCGGCCAACCCCGCCTTTGAGCCGATCATCGTCCACCCCGCCAACCTAGAGATTCAGGGCAAGGTCGTCGCCGTGGTGCGCCAGGTCGCCTAAGGCCCCCAGTTCGCCTTAAAACGGCAACCCGCGCCGCCCGCTCGGGTTGCCGTTTCTGCGTTTTGACATTCCCCCCTCGCTCGCTATACTGTGTCCATACTTTTGCTTATCTTGCGGAGACTCGCGAATGGGCCACCAGCTTGCTCCAGCCGAACGCGCCAACTTGGAGGGCATCATCCAGCAGGGCAAACCGCGCTATGTGCGGCGCGCTGCCCTCTTGTTGCGTTGGGATGAGGGCCTGCCGTTGGCCGTCATCGCCAACGCGGCCGGGCTGTCCCTGCGCCGCGTCCGCTACTGGCAGGGGCGCTTCCTGCAACAACGCCTCGCCATCTTTCCGGCAGCCGTCCTGCCAGGCGCCTCCGCGCCAGCCACAGAGGCCCCGCCGACCCCGGCGCCGCTCACCGGCCTCGCGCTCGTCGGCAGCTACGGCGGCGACCCAGCCCGAGCCCGCCACCTGGCCGCGCAGCTCCTCCGGCTCTACGACGTCACCGCGGACCAGCACGCCCTGCCGGAGCACTGGCGCGCCCTGGCGGAGCCCGCCGCATGGCTGTTCGCCGCGGGCCTGGCCGCCGATCCCGAGGCGCCCCATCGGGCCGCCCAGGACATCGCGCTGCGCCACGAGTTGGAGAGCTGCTCGCCCGAGCAACGCCAAGCCCTGGCCTGCATCATGCTGCTCCAGCGCAAAAAACGCCGCGGGCTCGCCTCGTCGCTCTATACGGCCCTGCCCGCCGAGGCGCAGCGCGGCGTGCTGGCGCTGGCGGCCTTGCTGCGCCTAGCGGAGGGGTTGAATAGCTCGGGCACGCAATCATCCACCGTGGGTGAGGCCGCACCCGGCCCCGCCGGGATCAAAGTGCAGGTCAGCGGGCCGCAGGCCGCCCTGGACGCCGCGGCGGCCACCGCCAGGGCCGACCTCTGGGGGCAAGCCTTTGCCGAGGGCCTCGTCTTTGTCCCGCACGCGCTGCAGGGGCTGCCCGCGCTGACGTTAGAAGGGGCAGACGCCAAGTCGCCCGGCGTGCTCGCCATGGACCCCATGAGCGAGGCGGGGCGCAAGGTGCTGCTCTTTCACTTTCGGCGGATGCTGGAGCATGAGGCCGGCACCCGCGCGGGCGACGATATCGAGGATTTGCATCGCATGCGTGTGGCCACCCGGCGCATGAGGGCGGCCTTTCGCGTCTTTGGCCGACATTTCGACCCCCAGGCCGCCAGGCCTTTCCTGAAGGGGCTTCGACAGACGGCTCAAGTTCTGGGCGCTGTGCGCGACCTCGACGTGTTCATGGAAAAAGCGACGGCCTATCTCGGCACGCAGCCCGAGGGCGAGCGGTCCAGCCTGGACCCGCTCCTGACGACCTGGCAAGCGCAGCGCGAGACGGCCCGCGCCAGCATGTTGGCCCACCTCAACAGCGAGGCTTATGTCGAGTTCTGCTTCGAGTTCACCGAGTTCTTGCAGACCCCAGGGGCTGGCGCGCGCGCGGATCGGAGCGCTGAGGCCACGCCCTCGCTGGTGGCGCACGTCGCGCCGTGCGAGATCTATCAGCGGCTGGCCGAGGTCCGCGCCCTGGGCTCGACCTTGCATGACGCGCCCATCAGCGACTATCACGCCCTGCGCATCCTCTGCAAACACCTGCGCTACACCCTCGAGTTCTTCCAGGAGGCGCTGGGCGCCGAGGCCAAGGACGTGATCGGGCGCGTGGTGGCCCTGCAAGACCACCTCGGGAACCTCCAGGACGCGGCGGTGGCCGCCGACCTGCTGCGGGATTTCCTGAACGAGTGGTCGGAACGGGAGAAAACGGAAAGGGTGACGCAACGGATCAGTATCCATGGCGTCACCCAATACCTGGCGGCCAAGCAGGCCGAGATCTATACGTTGTTGGCAGGCTTTCCCGCCGCCTGGGCGGATGTGGACTCGACCGAGTTCCGGCAAGGGCTGGCCCTGGCGGTGGCGGTGCTCTAGACCCCTATGAGGTCGTCTCCTCAAAGCTAGGCGAAGCGATGGGCTTCATGCCTGACAGCGCCTCGAGGATCTCCTGGCGCAGGTCGCCAAAGATCTCGTGGATGCTGCGCCTCGCCTCGATGCGACGCATGTCGAACTCTTGGCTGATGGCGTCGAACTCGCCCAGCAGCCGCGTCTGATATTCGACGTAGGCGTCGTAATAGTCCTCGTCCTTCAGGAAATCCTTGCCCGACTCCCAATAGTCAAAGCCCCGCGAGGTGAGCAACCGCGGCAGCAGGTGCTGCACGTCCGCGGCCAGGTAGAGCACCAGGTCGGGCACGATGGCAAAGCTGAGCAGGTTGCGGATCCAATCGCGGTTCACGCCGCGCGCCTGCGCCCGGGCGATGATGGAATAGATGTAGCGGTCGGTCAGCACCACGAACCCCGCCCGGAGCGCGGGCATGATGTCCCGCTCCAGCCGATCCGCGAAATCGGTGGCATAAAAGAGGAACATGGTGGTGTTATCGAGATCGTTGCCGGTCATGGCCGCCTTGATGCCTTCCCCCGCCAGCAAGGAGCGCTTCATGCCGGTGGTTGCCACCGCATAGCCATTGGCCTCCAGCCATTCCCGCAACAGGGCGATCTGGGTGCTGCGCCCCACGCCGTCGGTGCCCTCGATCACGATCAAGCGGCCGCGCAATTCTTTGCTGCTGTCCTCGTACCCCGGCAAGGGATTACCGTAAAAGCGCGTCTTGGTCATGGCTTATTCTTCCCTTCTCGGCGGGACCATCTCGTCCAGGTAGCGACCGTAGAGTGACTCGGTGGCCAGCACCTCGCGCCAGCCGCTGGGCTTGGTGCGCATGGCGCCTTCCAGGTGCGGCGCGATGATCTCGCGCACGATGCCCTGCTGCTTCACCAGCGGCAGCGCCGCGTCGATCACCGTGAGGCCGAACTCGTCCACGATCTTGTCATACTCTTCCAGGATGCGTCGCTGGAACAGGGCAAAGCTCTCGTAGGGATCCTCGCTGAGTCCCAGGTCGAGGCCCGCCTCGTAATACTTGAGCTCAGGCCGCCCGGTCAGGATGCGCCGCAGCGATTCCTCCAGCGGCACCCGAAAATACAGGGCCACCGTCGGCTTGATGGCAAAGCCATAGACGCCGCGCACCCATTCCCGCGAGACGCCTCGCGCCACGTCTCGCGCAAAGGCGGTATAGACGTAGCGGTCGGCGACCACGATCGCGCCGGCCTTGAGCGCGGGCAACATCTGCCGCTCCATGCGATCCGAAAAGTCCACCGAATGCAGCAGGCTAAAGGTCAGAGGGGTCAGCATCTGCTTCTTTTTGCCGCGTTTCGTGGTGGACTTGACCATCGACGACGAGTTCCATTCACTGTAGGCCAGGCAGTACCCTTCGCCCAGCAGCCACTTGCTCAGCAAGTCCACTTGCGTGGTCTTGCCGGAGCCATCGATGCCCTCGACAACAAAGAGCTTGCCAGGCAACGGCGTGCCACCTGGTAACCAAGCCATTCTTCGGGCCTCCTCCGCTATCCAGGCACTCCGCCTTGAGCGCGCTCGGGGCGTAGCCTTCGGATAGCCTTGCGGAATAGTGGTATCTCGGGTCCCCTTTGGGAACAACCTAACTGGGAGACGCGCCGCCCCCCAGATGTCGCAGCGCCAGAAGGATCTGCTCTTCCACAGTCAGCTTTGCGTCGGGCAGGGCCCGCACCGCTTCGCGAGCCTCGGCCAGGCTGTACCCCAGGGAGGTCAGGCCGGCCATGACCTCGGTCTCGGCGACCGTCAGCCCGGCGAACGAGGCCGCGGGCTCGGTAGCGGTCTTCCCCACCTTGTCTTTGAGGTCCAGGACCAGTCGCTGCGCCGTCTTTTTGCCCACCCCAGGGATGCGGGTCAGCGTGGTCAGGTCCTCGTTGGCCAGGGCCTGCCGCAGCGCTTCCTGCGGCAGCGCCGAAAGGGCGTTCATCGCCGTGCGCGGGCCGATCCCCGACACGGTGAGCAATAGCTCGAACAACTCTTTGTCTTCCTCGGTGATGAACCCGTACAGGGAGAGCTCTTCTTCGCGGACGTGCAGGTGGGTGACCAGGGTCAACTCGTGGCCTGCGGAGCCGATCCGGTCCAGCACAAAGCCCGGCACGAGGACACGGAACCCGACGCCGCCGACCTCCAGGATCACATGATCTGACCCTTTTTTGAGCAAAAGCCCGCGCAGGCTAGCGATCATGGCCTTGCTCCGGGCTGAGTGCGGTGTCGGAAAACGCGCGCGCAGTGTCTCACGCCGTGGCCCATCCTTCCTTGTCGATGAAGCGATAGCCCACGCCGCGCACCGTCATGATATAGCGGGGGGATGAGGGGTCTTTTTCGATCTTTTCGCGGAGGCGCCGGACGCCCACCTCGACGAGGTTGCTGCCGTCGCTCGCCTCATAGCCCCAGACCTGGCGGAACAGCTCGCGCTTGCTCAGCGCCTCGCCGGCGTGGGTCATCAGGTAATAGAGCAACTCGAACTCCATCGGCGTCAGGTGAATCTCGTCGCCCAGCAGGGTTGCCACCCTGGCCTCGGCATCCACGCTGATCTCGCCGATATCGACCACCTTTTTGGGCTTTTGCTCGTCGAACCAGGATACCCGCCGCAGGATCGCCTCCACGCGAACATCCAGCTCTTTGACGCTGAAGGGCTTGGTCATATAGTCGTCGGCGCCGACCTTGAAGCCATGCACAATGTCGTTGACGCTGCCCTTGGCGGTCAGCATGATGATGGGCACGCTGGAGCGTCCCCTCAGCCAATCGCACACGGTAAAGCCGTCCATCTCGGGCATCATGATATCGAGGATCACCAGGTCGATCGGGCGCGTCTGGAATAGCTGCATCGCGTTCGGCCCGCTATCTGCATAGATGACCTCGTATCCTTTTCGCGTCAGCGCGCTCGCCACGATGTCGCCGATGGGGGGTTCGTCATCGACGACCAGAATGGTGATCTTGTTGCGCATCGCTGTTCCTCAGTTTCACCGCGCCAGATCAGGAACCCAGTAGAGCGCCCAGCCTCTGCGTATTGGTGTGGCAGATCGCAATCGCCAGAGCATCGGCGGCGTCGTCGGGCTTGGGCAGGGACTCCAGGCCCAAGAGCAACCGCACCATCTCTTGCATCTGTCGCTTATCCGCCTGCCCGTAGCCGGTGATGGCTTGCTTGATCTGAGCCGGTTTGTACTCAGAGACAGGCAAGCCAGCATCGGCCAGGGCCAGCAACGCCACGCCCCGCCCATGCCCGACGGCCAGGGCTGTGCGGGCGTTCTTGCTAAAAAACAGCTCTTCGACAGCGGCCTCCGCGGGGCCGCAACGGCGAACCACCTCGGTAACGCCCCGGTAGATCATCTGCAAGCGCTCCGGCAAGGGCGTGCCCGCTGGCGTCTCGATGACGCCATAGGACACCAGCGACAGCGCGCCCCCCTCGCTGTTCACCACGCCATAGCCGGTTGTCGCAGTCCCCGGGTCAATGCCCAGCACCAACACGGCCGCGTCCTACCCCTCTTGGCTGTATTTCTCGATGATCTCGTCCGAGACGTTCAGGTTCGAGTATACGTTGAGCACGTCGTCGAGCTCTTCCAGAGCATCGATCAGCCGCAGGTTCTTGATCGTCTCTTCCTCGGAAAGGTCCATGGTCGTCTTGGGTATCCAGGACAGCTCGGCAGATTCCGGCTCGATGCCATTGGCTTCCAGCGCCTCTTTGACGGTCTGGAAATCGGGCATCGCGGTATAGACCTCCACATACTCGTCGCTGATCTTGACGTCCTCAGCGCCGGCATCGATCGCCGAAAGGGCCAGGTCTTCCGCATCGCCGTTCTTGGGAACGATGGTCAGGTAGCCCTTGTGATCGAACATCCAGGCGACGCAGCCGCTTTCGCCCAAGTTGGCGCCGCTTCGGGTAAAGATGCGGCGCACCTCGGCGATGGTGCGGTTGCGGTTGTCGGTCAGAACGCTCACCAGCAGAGCGGTGCCCGAGGGCCCATAGCCCTCGTAGAGCATCTCTTCGAGGCTGGCGCCCTTATCGCCACCCGAGGCCCGTTCGATGGCGCGCTCGATATTGTCCTTGGGCATGTTGACCTGTTTGGCTTTATCGATGATCAGGCGCAGCCGAAAGTTCGATTCAGGGTTAGGGCCGCCCTCCCGCACTGCAGAGACGATCTCCCGTCCCATCTTGGTAAAGACCTGACCACGCTTGGCGTCGGCAGCACCCTTGGCCCTCTTGATCGTGGCCCACTTGGAATGACCAGACATGGTACAACCTCCTCACATTGAATCGGCACACGCGCGATAACCGTCTATAAGCACAGTCTGACATTATAGCACAATTTGGCTGATTCGCCCTAACGGCGGATCAGGGCCTTCAGGTATCGTCGAGGAGGAAACGCAACTGCTTGGCCGTTGTGATAGCTTGTGCCTGCCAGTGATTGTTGGCGTAAACGAATGTGGCCCGCGATGGGGCCTCCAGCGCGCGAATCTTGGGCACCCACTCGCGCAGCTCGTCCTCGGAATAGGTATAGTCGTAGCGTTCGAAGGCCTGGTCGTGCTCCCACCATTTGGCGGCGTTGCGGCCGTGGAACCGCACATAGGTGATGTCGCTGGTCGCCTCGGCCACCGGCGGGATCAGCCCCGCCAGCCGCGGCTCGTCCACGCAGCAAAAGCCCATGCGGTGGGCGCGCAGCAGCTCGTAGGTCTGCGGCGCGAGCCATTGGTTGTTCCGAAACTCGATCACCAGCGGCAGGTCGCCCAGGCGCTCCCGGAAGGCCAGCAAATAGTCGCGATTTTCGGGGGTGGCATGGAATGAATACGGGAATTGAGCCAGCACGCAGCCGAGCTTGCCCGCCTCCACCAGCGGAGCCAGCGCCGCTGTATATTGCGCAAAAGCCTCGGCGTTCTCCTCGCGCGTGTGGGTCAGCTCCTGGCTGGCCTTGATGGTAAAGACGAAATCGTCAGGCGTCTTGGCGGCCATCTGCGCCAGCGTCCGCGCGCTGGGTATCCGATAGTAGGAAAAGTTGATCTCGGTGGTCCGAAAGTCACGCGCATAGTAGGACAGCCAGTCGGCCTTTTTGAGCCCGGCAGGGTAATAGGGTCCCACCCAATCATCATACGAGTATCCGCTGGTGCCGATATAGAGCATCTCAGTCTCCGTCCAGTCGCCGGACGATCCGCCCGCGCGAGGGGTCGTAAGCGCTGATCTCCACCGAAACGCGATCCCCCGGGATCAGGCGCGGCGCCACGAGGCGCATGGCGCCGGCAAGGTGGGCCACGATCTGCTGGTCGCCCAAGCTCACCCGGTACAGCCCGGACCCCAGCACCTCGGCGATCTCGCCCGGATGGGACGCACGAGACGGCCCAGCCTGCGGCCCGATCCCAGGCTCGCCCTCAGCCAGCTTGCCACGCAAGGAGGCCAGCGGGTCACGCGTCATCTTGGCTGCCATCCAGGACTTGGCGGGAGCGCCCGCCCGAGACCGCCGGGCCGATGTAGCCCTCCTCCTCCAGTTGTTCCATCAAACGCGCCGCGCGCGGGTAGCCGATGCGCAACCGCCGCTGCAGGAACGATGTGGAAATCTGCTGCTGGTCCTGGATCAAGGCCAGCGCGCTCTGGATCAGGGAATCGTCGGCGTCATCATCCAGCTCGCTCGCCCAGGGCGTCGGCTCGGTGAGCAGGTCTGGATAGGCCGTGGCCTTGTCCCGCCAAAAGGCGGTGATGCCCTCGATCTCGGCGTCGGAAACCAGGCAGCCCTGCGCCCGGACCAATTTGGCGGAATCCGGCGGCATAAAGAGCATATCGCCGCGGCCCAAGAGCTTTTCCGCGCCGGGGGCGTCCAGCACCACCCGCGAGTCCACCTGCGAGGTGGTGGCAAAGCAGATGCGCGCCGGAAAGTTGGCCTTGATCAGGCCGGTCACCACGTCCACCGACGGGCGCTGCGTGGCGATGACCAGGTGGATGCCCGTGGCGCGCGCCATCTGCGCGATACGGCAGATATGCCGCTCCACCTCGTCCGGCGCGCTGAGCATCAACTCGGCCAGCTCGTCGATAAAGACCACGATATTCGGCAAGGCCGGCTCGTTCAGCGACGCCGCCCGGCGATTATAAGCGGCCAAGTTCCGCGTGCCCGCGGCGGAAAAGAGCCGGTAGCGGCGCTCCATCTCGTGCGTGAGCCAGCGAATGGCGCTGATCACCTCCGCCGAGTCCACGAGCACCGACCCCAGCAGGTGCGGAATCTTGCCGAACTGGACCATCTCGACCCGCTTGGGGTCCACCAGGATCAGGCGCAGGCTATCCGGGGCGTTGTGGAGCAGAAGGCACGCCACCAGAGCATTGAGGCAGATCGACTTGCCGGAGCCCGTCGCGCCAGCGATGAGCAGATGCGGCATCTTGGCGAGATCGGCAGCCATGGGGTGCCCCGCCACGTCGCGGCCCAAGGCCACGCGCAGTGGCGACTTGAGCTTGGCGAACTCGCGGCTTTCCACCACGCCGCGCAGCGAGACCATGCCTGGCCGCCCGTTCGGCACCTCGATGCCGACCACGCCGCGGCCCGGGACGGGCGCCTCGATGCGAATGGGCGAAGCCGCCAGCGCCAAGGCCAGGTCGTTGGAGAGCGCGGTGATCTTGTTCACGCGAATCTTGACCTGCTGCAGGTCGCCATTCAGGTCGCGCTTCTCCAGGTAGCCGGGCTCCAGGCCAAACTGGGTGACCGTTGGCCCGTGCCGGCAATCCACCACCGTGACGGGCACGCCAAAGCTGGCCAGCGTCTGCTCGATGATCTTGGCCTGCGCCTCGATCCGCACCAGGTCCTGAGGCTGCTCCTGGTCCGGGGCCAGCAGCTCCAGCGAGGGAAGGCTCTTGTGCCGGCGAACGCGATAGGGCTTGGCGTCATCGGCCTCGACCTCGAAGCGCGGCTCGCCCTTGGGCGCGGCCACGGGCTCGCGGGCCGGCGCGCGCTGCGGAGCCGCCAGCGGCTTGGCCCGCTCGGGTCGGGGCTGGGCCGGGGCAGGCCTCGCGCGCGCTGGCTTGGCCATGGCCCGCTCCGCCTGGCGCCGCCACTTTTTGATCAGGGAGGCCAGCTCATCAACGGCCTGCTGGCCCAAGTCGCCGATATCCCGGAGCGACAACTGCAGAACCAACGCGATGCTCGCCAGCCCGCCGGCGATGAGGATCAGAAAAGTCGGCAGGCGGCCGATCGCCTTGGCGATAAAGTAGCCCAGCGCCCAGCCCAGATAGCCGCCTCCGCCGCCCGCGCGCGCGGCGGGCAAGCCCTCCTCGCCAGGGGAAACGATCAGGTGGGTGATGCCCAGCGCAAAGAGCGCCAACAGCTCCGCTCCCGCGACCCTGCGCCAATCCAGCTTGATGCTCTTGTCCAGGTTGCGCCACAACAGGAGGATGCCGATCCCCAACAGGGACAGGGCGACCACGTACCCGCCCCAGCCAAAGCCTTGCCGCAACAGGCTGGCGGCCAGGTCGCTCAGGACGCCTTGGGTCGCCGAGACCAGGGCGAGCAGGCAGACCCCGCCCAAGGCCACCAGAAACAATCCGGCGACCTCTTGCGGCAGAGGCAAGGCCGGGCTCGCCTGAGCCCGGGGGGTCTTTTTCGGCTTGGTTCCCGCCACCCGCACATCCCTCATTCGTTGCGATCGGCCTCGGCCGCCCACGGGGCGCCGTGGTTGAGCGCCTGCCGGAGGCTCAGCCCCAGCCGCCGATTCTCGCCGTCAATGCGCAGGATATACAGATCCAGCGCTTGCCCTTCGCGCACCAGCTCGCGTGGGTGAGCCGCGCCCTCGGAGATGAGTTCCGAGACGTGCACCAGCCCCTCCAGCCCCTCTTCGATGCGCGCAAAAACGCCAAAATCCACGATGTTGGTCACGACGCCGGTCACGATCTGCCCAACGTGATACTTTTGCTCCACGGTCCGCCAGGGGTCCTGTTTCAGGCGCTTCAGGCTCAAGGCGATGCGCTTTTTCTCTCGGTCCACGCTCAGGACATGCACCTGCACCGGCTCGCCGATCTTGAGCACGTCCTGCGGGTGGCCCACCCGCTGCCAGGCGATCTCGGAGACATGGATCAAGCCATCGATCCCCCCCAGGTCCACAAAGGCGCCGAAATCGCACAGGTTGCTGACGAGCCCCTGCACCACATCGCCGCTCTGCAGCGTCTCCAGCAGCCGCTCGCCGCGGTCTTGGTCCAATACGCAGGCTCGCTCGGAGAGGACCAGGCGGTTGCGCTCCCGATCGATCTCGATGACCTGCACATCCAGCTCGCACTCTTTTTGCTCTTCCAGAAAGCGCTCGCGCGCGGTCGCGTCCAGGTGGCGCGGAAAGTGCACCAATTGCGACGCGGGAACAAAGCCTTGGAGATCCCCCAACGCAACCAGCAAGCCGCCCTTGTTGCACGAGATGACGCGAGCCTTCACCCGTCGTCCCTCTTCATAGCAAGCATACATTTCTTCCCAGCCATCGCCGCTCGCCGCGGAGCGCTCGGGCTGAGCGGCTTGCGCCGGGCCCGGCACCCTGTCGGCGCGACCGGAAGCCTCGGATAGCTCGTCGAACGCCACGGGGCCGAACAGGCCATATTCCACCTGAAAGCTGGCCGGCTCTTCCGGCGGGATGTTCTCGTCGGAGAGCAAGAGGTTATCAAAGATGGGGCGGGCCCAGATCGGCTCGTCAGCCTCCTGCAGCAGCCGGGGCGGCGCCGGCTGCCTGGGCGCGGCAGAAGGCGCGCTTTGGGCCCCTTCCTGGTCACGAGAATCGGCTGGCGTGGAACGCGGAGCGCTATCGTTGCCCATTGGTCATCCCCTACCCTCTGATGTCGTCTTTGTCAGAGCCGCGGACTCGATCGGCAACCATGCCGATGAACACAAAAAACGGCCATCCGCCCGATTTTGTATCAGGATGATAGCCGCAGACCTCCTATGGTTGCATCGACACACCTTCGTGAACGCGAGTGGCCCATAGGTTAGCAGGTGGAATCAGCCAGAAGACCGGGTGGATACGCAATGCATCGTCCGACCAAAGCAGCCACAATCCCAGCGACACCAATACGCGAAACCGCACGATTCTCCTGTGGTCATTATATGACAGTTATCGGGCAGTGTCAAGCGCACAACCGCGAGTTGACGACGCGCGGTTTTCCCTATAATATCCGGTGGTGTCAAGATCGCAGGGGGACAAAGTGGGCCAATCGCCATCATCCGGCAAACCAAAGGACCGCATTCGCCGCGCGACGCTGCGGGCCGTGCTGCTCGTCGCGCAGGTCTGTTTCATCGTAGCCACGCTGGGCACGGGCTACGCGGCGTATCGCGCCTGGCAGGTCTGGGCGGCGTTCCCCGTCCACGCGGCCGCCGCCAGCGACGCCAGCCAACGCATTGGCATCATCGCCGGCCACCTTGACAACGATTCCGGCGCGGTCTGCCCCGATGGCCTGCTCGAGGTGGACATCAATACCGAGGTGGCGAACCGCGTGGCGCGGATGTTGCGGCTCTTGGGGCACGAGGCCGAGGTCTTGTCCGAGTACGCCGATGCGCTGACCAACTATCGCGCCGGCGCCCTGGTCTCGATCCACAGCGACTCGTGCCTGCCTGGCCGCAGCGGCTTCAAGGTCGCGCGCGTCGTGAACAGCGCTATCCCCGAGGAGGAAGATCGCCTGGTGGCCTGCCTGTATCGCGAGTACGAGCGGGCCACCGGGCTGGCACGGGACGAGGCCACCATCACCGTGGACATGGAGCAATACCACGCCTTTGCCAAGATCGCGGCGGACACGCCGGGGGCGATCATCGAGATCGGGTTCATGGGCGGCGACCGCAAGCTCTTGACCAAGCATCCGGACCGCGTGGCGCGCGGCATCGTCGCGGGGATCGCCTGCTTTTTGGAGCCCGCCGCGCCGTAGGGCCATGGCATCGAGCCTGACCAGGGGGTGACCAGAGCGATGGACCACTTTGCCGGGCTGGAGCGAACGGGGGAGCCGTGCCAGGATGTGGAGCGCTTCCTGGCGCCGCGGCGCCCGGAGACCTGGCGGCACACTCTGGCGGTGGCGGAGAGAGCGTTGGCGCTGGCCCCCCGCTTCAGCCTGGACCCGGAGGCCGTTCGCCTGGCCGCCTATAGCCACGACCTTGCCGCCGTGGTGCCGCGTCCCAACCTGGTGGCGACGGCCGAGGCATGGGGCGTGTCGCTGACGGCGGAGGACCGGGCCATCCCGCAAGTGTTGCATGGCCCCCTCGCCGCCGCGGTGATCGAGGCGAGGCTATCAGTGCGGGATATCGCCATCCTCGACGCGGTGCGTTACCATACCACGCTGCGCAGCCACGCCACACCTCTGGATCTGCTGCTCTTTGTGGCCGACAAGATCGCCTTCGACCCCACCACGCCGCGCCTGGACTATTTGGCGGCGATGCAGAGCGGCTTGGAGCGCTCCCTGGAGGGGGCCGCTTGGGCCTATCTGGATTTCGTCGTGGGCCACGTCGCCGAGCTGGGCTGGCGGCTGCATCCCAACCTCGTCGCGGCGCACGCGCACCTGCGCGCCTTCCGTTAGCGGATGCGCCGGTGCCACATCTCTTTGACCCTCAGATCCTCCAGGTGTTCCGCGTCCAGGAGGAAATCCCGCAACAGGCGATGAAAGGCCGGGGCCTCCTCCAACATGGGGAAATGCCCGGGCTGTTCCATCGTGATGGAGCGGGAGCGTTCGCCCAGCGCGTCAAAGAGCAAAGCTTCGGCCGGGTCGATCAGGGGATCGTTGCGCCCCAGGATGGCGAGCTGGGGGCATTGGACGCGCCGTAGCTCCCCCGCCAGGTCGATGGAGGCGAGGGAGCGCATGCTCTCCGAGATGGCCTCCGGGTCGGTCTTGAGCGTCTCGCTGGCGACCGTCTCATGGTTGACCTTGGCCAGGGCCAGCAGGCGCTTGACCCAACCAGGGTCTTGCTTCAGCACCACCTGGCTGGCCAGCGTGTTGCTGAAGGAGCGCAGCTTGCCGCTGATGGCGTTGGCGCGAACCGGCACGCTGACGCTCACCAGCCGGTGCACCAGCTCGGGGTGATGCGCCGCCAAAACCATCGCGACGGCGCCCCCAACCGAGTGACCCACGAAAGCAGCGCCGTCCATGCCCATGTGCTCCATAAAGTCCTGGAGCAAGCGAGCATAACTTGTGATGCTATAGCGGGACTTGTCCTTGGCCGAATCGCCGAAACCCCACAAGTCCAGGGCATAGGCGCGAAAGTCGGACGAGAGCGCCTCCATGGTGTTCATCCAATAGCGCCAGGAGCCCAGCCAGCCATGGACCAGGAGCAGCGGCGGCCCGCGCCCCCAGGTCTCATAGTGCACCACGGCGCCATCGATGACGACCGCGCTCATTGCCTGGCAACCCCGGCGTTTTTCACGAGGGAAGTGATCTGCGCCAAGAGGTCTTCCGGGGCAAAGGGCTTCAGGATATAGGCGATAGCGCCCATCTGCATCCCCTGTTGCACCTCGGATTCCTGCCCCTTGGCCGAGAGGAAAGCCACAGGGATATGCTTGGTCTCTTCCATGCCCTTGAGCGCCTCGCAGGCCTGATAGCCGGTCAGCTTGGGCATGCGCACATCGAGGATAATGAGGTCGGGCTTTTCCTCGCTGGCCTTCTCGACGGCTTCCCTGCCATTGGCAGCTTCGACGACGCGATACCCCCCAAAAGTGAGGGTAAAGCCCACCAACTCGCGTATGTCACGCTCATCCTCTGCAATCAGAATCTTGATCGGTGTTTGGCTTGCCTCTGTTGTCATGATCATTCCCCGCTAGCGGATGGTACTGTGCTATGGCCCTCTGCGCTGAGCGGCAGCGTGAACGAAAAGGTGCTGCCTTCGCCCAGCTTGCTTTGCAGCCATAGCTGCCCGTGGTGCATCTCTACAATCGACTTGGTGATCACCAAACCCAAACCGGTCCCCTGCGTCTCCAGGACGACCGGATGGTCGGCCCGGAAGAAACGCTCAAAGATGTGGCTTTGGTCCTCCTCCGAGATGCCGATGCCAGTGTCTCGGATATCCACGCGAACATGGCCGTCGACGCAGCGAGCCGACAGCGTGGCCTGGCCGCCTGGCGGCGTGTACTGGCAGGCATTCTGCAGCAGGTTGGTCAGCACTTGCAGGATGCGCCTGCGGTCGGCCAGGACGGGCGGCAGGTCCGGGTCAACCTGCGCGGAAAGCAGCACCCGCCGCGTCGCAAAGTTGCCACGCATGGAGGCCAGGGCTTGCTCCAAAACCTCCGGCAGGGCAACGGGCTCGACCTCCAGCGCCATCCGCCCGGACTCGATCCGGGAGATATCCAGCAACTCTGCCACCAGGTTGCCCAGCCGACCCACATTCGACTTGATGATCTCCAGAAAGCGGCGCTGCGAGTCGTTCAGGCTGCCTACCGCTCCCATGCCCAGCAGGTCGGTATAGCCCTTGATGGCGGTGAGCGGCGTGCGCAGCTCGTGCGACACCGTCGAGATGAACTCGGTTTTGGCGCGGTCGGCCTCGACCTCTCGGGTCATGTCGCGAAACACGGCCACCGCGCCCAGCACCTCGCCCGCCATCTGCACGGCGGCCAGCCGCACCTTGATCGTGCGGCGTTCGACCTGATATCGAGCCTCCATCTCTTGCCCAGGCCGCGCGTCCCAGCCACGCGGCAGCCACTCCTTGAGCACGGCCAACCCGGCGGCGGTGCGGTCCGGCGCCCCTTGGTCGCCGGCGCTGTGCACCGACCGGCCGATCAGGCGCGAGGTCTGGGCATCCAGAATCTCCTCCGCCGCGTGGTTCATCAGGATGATCGTCCCCTGCGGGTCCACCATCAGCACGCCATCGGCGATGCCATCCAGGATGGCGGCCTTTTCCGAGGCCTCCGTCTGTTGCGTGCGCAGGGTCTCGCCCAGGCGGCGGGCTTGCTCCAGGATCAGGCGATACAGCTCGGCGTTGCTGATCGCCTGCGCCACCTGCACGGCGGCCGCCGAGACCAAACGCAGGTGCTCCTGCGTCAATAGACCAGGCCTGGGGTCGGAAAGCAAGAGCAGGCCCAGCACGTCGTCGCCCATCATCAGCGGCGCGGCCAGCAGCGAGCGCGCCTTGCCCAGCAGCTCCAGCGGCGCCTCCCGCCAGATCGGGTCCTGGGGAGCATCCGCCAGGATCAGCGTCTCGCGGTGCTGCATGACCCAGGCGAGCACCCCGCGCTCCGCGTCCGCTTCCAACGGCTGGCCATCCTCGCCCAGGGGGCGCGCCCTCCCGATCATGGTGCGATAGCCGAGCTTGCCCGTCTGCCGGTCCAACAGCAGGATGGCGCCGTGGCTGGCGCTCACCGCCTGGCTGACCAAGGTCAAGGCGCGAGCCAGGATGCGATCCAGGTCCAGGCTGGCGTTCAGCTCGCGCGTGATGCGATAGAGCGTCTCCACGCGCTCCTTCTCCGCCACAATCTGCACGTTAGCCTGGGCCAGCTCGTCGGTGCGCGCCCGCACGCGCTCCTCCAAGGCGGCGTTAAAGTGGCGAATCTGCTCGTAGAGACGGGCGTTCTGCAGCGCGGCTGCCGCCTGGGTAGCGATGGTCGCCAGCAGGTTCAGGCTGGGCGCGTCATAGGGTTGCAGCGGATCCAGGTTTTGTAGGGCGATGACGCCGATCACCTTGCCCGCCGCCAGCATCGGCGCCCCCATCCAGGACCCCTCCACGGGTTCCGCGGGGTCCGCGCGATCGGGCGAGATGAGCAGCGGGGCGCGCAGGTCGGCCACCCGCTGGATGAGCGCGGTGTGTTGCGGCGCAGCCAGCTCGCCCAGGGCATAGACGAGCGGAAAGGCAAAGCCGCCCCCCTCGCGATCCGCCAGCGCGATGGTGAACCAGGAAGCCGGGATGATCCGGCTGGCGTGGTGATAGATGCCCTCCAACAAGTCCCTAGTCTCCAGGGAGGAGCTGAGCGCCTGGCCGATCCGGTTGAGCGCGTCCAGCTCGTTGACGCGCCGCTGCGCCGTGCCATAGAGCGCGGCGTTCTCGATGGCCAGGGACGCCAGCACGGCAAAGGTCTCCAGCACCTCCACAGCAGCCTGATCCGGCACCTTGCCGCCGACGGGGTCGTCCACCGAGACCACGCCCAGCAGCCGCCCATCCGAGCCGCGCAACGGCGTAAAGAGAATGTCCTCCGGGTGCCAGGTTTCGATGGTGGGATCCTCTCGCGCGGGGATGAGCGTCAGCGCATCCAACTGGCTTTCCCAGACCGCCTTTTCCTGGTGCGGCACGAAATACGATTGGCTCAGCAGGAACCGGTCCTGGAACAGCGCCAAAGCGGGCCCCATGGCTTGCGGACGCCGCTTCAGTTGCTCCAACGTATCCAGGGGGATGCCGGCGCCGGCCATCCGCCGCAGATGGGGCGGGTCGCCGTCCACGGCGCTGATGAGGACGATGTTGAACCCCACGCTCTCCTGGATCGCATAGGCGATATCCTCCAGGATCGTCTCCAGGGGCTTGTCCATGCGCATGGAGACGGTGGCCTCGAACAGGCTCTGCTGCTGCTCGGTGCGGCGCCGCAGGGCCTCGTTGAGTCGGCGCTGCTCCCGGAAACGCCGCTCGCTCCCGATGGCGATGCTGGCTTGCTTGGCCAGGGCGAGCGCAAAGCCGGCGCTCTGCGCGTCATAGCGACCCGCCGCGGCGCCGTGCAGCACAAGGACGCCAGCGGCCACGCCTTCATAGGTGATCGGCGTGGCCAGAGTGGACGGCGCATCGGAGAGCAGCAGCGGGGCGTCCCGCACCATGGCCTCGCCGATCAGCGCCGCCTCGGCAGCGAGGAGGGAAGCGGGCTGAGCTTTCCCCCCTTCCGAGGCCACGATCTGCAATATCTGGGCTTCCGGGTCGCGCAGCGCGATATAGCCCCAGGACGAGTCCGTGACACCCCTCGCCTCCTGGAGCATCACCTCCGCGATGCTCCTGACGTCCAGTGTGTCGCCCATGGTGCGACTGACGCGCTGCAGGGCCTGAATCTCGCGCTCCCGCACGGCCAACTGCCGGTCTCGCGCGGTGATCTGGTCGGCCAGCCGAAAGACCACGTTAAAGATCAGGAAGGTGAGCATCCACGCGGTGACCAGGCCAACGACCAGATTGACCACGGCCTGAGCGGGGGCAAGATGAGCAAGCCAGGCGTGCGCCAGGGCCAGGGTCACCAGGATCGCCGTGGCGATGGCGAGCATGCGCGCGCGGAGCCTGACGAGCTGGGCGCGTTCGGTCCTGAGGTCGCGTGGAGCGTTCACGGGTATCTGCTCATCGAAGGATGAAGGTTAGCCGCGGGCCGGGTCCGGCGAGAGGGCCCGTCTGGCCTCGGCGGCGATCTCGGTCACCTGGCGGATATCGCTAAACGGCCCATCCTTATCGGTGATCGCGCCAATGGACAGGGTCATGAGCGGCGCGCGCGACTCCCGGCCAGCGGCATCCGCATAACTGACGTAACCTGCCTCCCGGTCGCGGAAGGAGTAGAACGAGCCAATCTCGCTATCGAACCGCTGCTGCACGATGCCCTTGACCATCTCGGCGCGCTCCGGCGTCGAGATCACGATGAAATCGTCGTTGTCGATCTGCCCGACGAACTCGTCCAGGGTGCCCGTCAGGTCGACGGCCTCGTTCAGGATCATCGCCAGAAAACGCAGCACATCCGCGCCCGCCACGAAACCATAGACCTCGTTGAAGGCCTGCAGATGGTTGATGCCGATATAGAGCATCTCCCAGCCCCGCAAGCGGATCAGTTTGCGCAGTTGCTCCTCGATGAGCTTGCCGCTGGGGAGGCCCGTGGTGGGGTTGGTCAGGTTCTCGTAGCCGGCCCGCCGCAGCGCGTTCTGCACGCGCAGCCCCAGCTCCTGCATGTCGAACGGCTTGGTGATATAGTCGTCGGCGCCGAGCTCGAGGCCGGCGATCTTGTCGCTGCGCTCGTCTTTTTGCGTCAAAAAGATGATCGGGATGTGGCTCGTGCGAAGGCTGCTGCGCAGCCGCTTGCAGACCTGGTAGCCATCCATATCGGGCAGCATGATGTCCAGCACCACCACGTTGGGCAGCTTGCGGCGGCAGAGGTCGAGCCCGTCCTCGCCCCTGATGGCATGGAAAGCCTCATAGTCCTGGTAGCTGAAATAGTGCCTCAGCATCTCTCCGATGTCCCTGTCATCTTCGATGATCAGGATGCGGCCTCGGCTCATGGTCACACAACCTCCTGTTCGGGGGCCTTGCGGCAGCGTGCGGAGCAGTCGGTCGCCACATGGGGAGCAGTGCAGCGGCTACCCAGAACGAACGCGAACCCGCGATTCCCGGACCCGATAGCCCGATTATACAGGCATAGCTCGATCCATGGCAATAAGACAATGGTCCCACGCATCACCAGCGAGCACAAGCGGCCTTGAACGATCAGGTCCATGGCCCGTGGAGCGAGCTAGCGCGGGTACAGGCGGGGATGGACCTCGCCTCCCGGCAGATGGTGATGGTCGCTCTCCTCGTAGGTGACGTTCTTGGCGATCACCGCGCGCTGCTCGCTTCGGACCAGCACGCAGTCCGACTCGACCATGCGCCCGGGGTAGAACATGAGCCCGCCGCCGATGCGGCAATTGTGCCCCACGCAGCAGCCCAGGATCGGCAGCCCCGCCCATTCCAGCCGATCCTCATGCATCGTCTTGAGCGGATAGGAGAGCAGGTTAAAGTCGGTAAAGACCGTGTTGGCCCCGACAAAGGTGTCGCGCCCGATGAGGCAGTACTGCAAGGTGGCGTTCTGGGCCACCATCGAGTTCTCCATCAGAGTGGTCATGAACAGCGAGCCGCGAAAGGGCAGGAAGCAGCCATCGCCCACCACGCTGAGCAAGAGCTGGCTGCCGTGCATGATGTTGACGTTGTTGCCGATGATGCAATTGCCGATGACGCAGCCCGCGCCGATATCGACGTTATCGCCGATGATCGCCGGCCCCTGGATGACGGCGGAGGGGTCGATGTGCGTGTTCTTGCCCACGTGGACCATGTGCGAGGAGGAAAGGATCTGCTTCCTTTCGATCATGGCCCGAAAGAGGATCTTGGCCATGACGCCCAAGCGGCCGAGGGTGCTTTCCACGCGCCCGCCCATGGCAAAGATGCCGAAGGGCGAGTTCGCCATCCAGATATGCACCCAGTTTTCGATGGAGAGAAAGGCGCGCAGCGGCACCTGAAAGACCAGGTCGCCCTTGTCGGCGGCCATGTAGGTGGGGATGTGGTAATAGCCCATCTCGCGGGGGAGGGTATCGATGACCAGCGGCCTGGCCGGTTCGGCGCCGCGCGGGTAATACCACAGGTCGGCCACATAGAAACCACCCTCGCGCCGGATGCCCTCTTGGAGCGGCAAGGCGTGGGTGGTGATGGCCTTGTCCTCCAGGGAGAAAGCGACCTGGCAGGGCTGATGGGTCAGACGCGCCTGGCGCACGAACTCGGCAATGAAGGGCGCATCAAAGTAGAGGTTGTCGCGATAAACCAGCATCTCGGACGCACCAGCGGGGAGCTCCAGCGGGGAAGCGATCTCGAGCTCGGAATCGCAATAGGGAGCCAAGAGGTCGCGCTGCAAGAGCCAGAGGGGCTTGTTCAGGATCCTCAAGTCTCGCGCTGGCTCGTTGAAGGGAGAGATTCTGCGCCTATCTCGAATCACGATCTTGATCATGGGGCACGGACACCTGGCTTGGTCAGCGGATGGCTGTATCTGATGGCTGCAAACGCTCCCTAATCCAGCGGCTTTTTGTCGATCACAAAGGTGCAGCGGTCATCGCCGGCGGCGACGCAGGTCCGCTCCCGCACGCGAAAGCTCTTGCCGCCGCTCACCCAATGGAGCGATTCCTGGATCAGGCCCAGGGCCACATGGCAGCAGGGTTTCTCCGATTTCCTGCCCCAACAAACGGGGCACCGATCGATGAACCAGTAAAAGTGCTCCTCGTCCTCTTCCACGCGCACGACCTGGTCAGTGTAGCGGTTAAAGACCTCGGCAAAGAGCGGCAAGCCCGTTTTCAGCTTCATCAACAGGGGCAAGATCTTGAAGGCCAGATCGGCCAGTCCCAACACCGGGGCAAAGTCCTGGAGGCCATACTTGAAGACGGCGCGGCCGGCGCGCAGGTTGAGCCCCCGGCCGCCGCGGATGCCATACATGTCCTCGATGGCCTGGTTCACCGCCGCGAAATCCTCGAACCGAAAGCCCCGCTCCAGGTTGTTCGGCGGATAGTTGTTGATCAGGTGCCTGAGCCCGGCATAGTTGAGCACCGCGTTCAGGCCGTTCTTGCCTATAACATCCTCGATCGCCATCAGGTAGACGCGACCGTGTTTGTTGGAGTAAAAGTATTGATGCGGGTCGCGAGCGACGAACTCGGCGGTTGCCATTCCTGATTGACCTCCTGGTGCGGTAGGCTCTTGCACGGCCGGCAGGGTCTCGCCGAGACGACCTGGAGCGCCGAAAGGGCCAGGCTATTCTTCCGTGACCTCCAAGATGCCGTACAACAGCTCGAGCAAGACCTTTTTCACATCATCTTTGTGGGTGGCGACGCAGGGCAGTATCTTGGCCTGCCCATCCAGCTTGAGGGCGAAGCGCAAGTCCTCAGGGGCCCAGGCATCCTCCAGATCCTGCTTGTTCGCCGCGATGACGAAAGGCGTGTTCGAATACTGCCGAAAGGTATCCAGGATTTGCCTCGCCTCGCGAAAGGTCTCGGGGCGCGTGCTATCGATAATCACGACAAAGCCCAGCATCCCCTCGGACAAGATCTCCCACATGAAATCGAAACGCTTCTGGCCTGGGGTGCCGAACAGGTAGAGCACCAACTCGCTATCCACGGCGATGCGCCCGAAATCCATCGCCACGGTGGTCTCGTCCTTGACGACCCGGGTATCATCCGAGATCGTGCGCTCGGTGGAAACGACGTCGATCTCGCTGATGGCTTGGATAAAGGCCGTCTTGCCAGCGGCAAAGGGCCCCGTGACGACCATCTTGACGGCTTTCATGGAGCTTGGAATCCTCCTGATCGAGCGCGGGCCAGGCCTGCGCGGTCGGGTTGGTCGCCTGGCCTACAGGCCGCGGATGCGATCGATGATCTTGAGAATGATGCCGCGCTTGATCGGCGGAGGAGCCAATTTGGCCTTGTCCCGGGAGGCGCCCACCCGGCTTTCCGGCAGCGCAAGCTCCTGGGGTCGGCCCGTGGGCCGAGCCATCTCCACCAGGCCCGCCGAGATCAAGCCGAAAACGATGCGACGAATCTCGAAATCGCTCAGGCCGATCTTGCGCGCGATCTGGCGGATGCTGTTGCGCGGATCGATAAACGAGATCACGCGCCACTCGGTCGCGCTCAAGCTGACCTTGCGCAGGCTGGTCTCGGGCCGCTTGGCGAAATGGAGCGAGGCCTCCAGGTCGGGGATCTCTTCCAGCAGCATCTCCCACTCGTGCAGGCGGCGGCTTCCCTCCAAGATCAGATTCTCCAGCTCAACCGGCGCCGTGATCTTGTGGGGGCCGGGGAGCAGGTTGGGCTCGAAGCGGAATAGCCCGTCATCCCAGGTGAACAGGGGATAGGCCACCTCCAGCAGGTGCTTGCGCACGCTCTGCAGGATATCCTTTTGGGTGAGGTGCCCGGCATTCACCAGGAGCAGCCCAATCGCCTTGTCCGAGTTGACCTGCGCGCGGCCCTGGATGGCCCGCGCCTGTTCGTCCGTGATCTTGTTGGCATCGAGAAGCATGGTGAGCAAGCTGCCCTCGTCGTTGTTCCGCGAGGCATACACCAGCCGGCCCTCTTTGAAGAACAGCTTGGCCTCGCCCTGGGGGCTGGTGAGGGTCAGCGCGCCGGTCTTGCGAGCCAGATTGATCAGATTGAGGAGTTGCGTGAGGTTGAAATCTCTCAGGTTGCCTTTTAGCGCCATGACATCCTGCCTTCTTGCCCAAAGATGCGGTTCACCAAACGCCGTCTTGCCGCCAGGTAGCGCATCCAACGGCGCGCCAGAGATGCCAGCCCGCCAGTCCATGCACAAGCCTGTAACCCTAGCTTAGCGATCTGCGGCTGTAAGTCAATAGCCATAGAGTACTATCAAGCACGATGCGCCATAAACGCGCACAGTCTGCCGTAACAGGGCCTATTGATAGGCGCCCAGGTACGCCGACATGATGGGCGCCCCGTAATAGAGCATGAGCAGCCCGCCCGCGACCAGGAATGGGCCGTAGGGGATGGCGGTCAGGGCCACGTAGCGCCTGCCCAGCGACCGGCGCGCCACGATAAAGAGGGCCGCGCCCAGCCCGGCCAATAGCATGCCGATGATCAGCGCGAACACCACCGCCGGAAAGCCCACCACCAGCCCGATATACAGCGCCAGCTTGACATCGCCAAAGCCAAAGGGGACCTCGGTGGTGGTCTCGCCGCGCATCCGGCTCCACAGGCGCACGAACAGCGGCCCCGCCAGGTAGATGAGCAGCACCAGCACGAAACCCAGCGCCCCGCCCAAGAGCGCCAGGCGATACCCCAGGTCGGGCCGGAAAAAGCTGGCGGCGGCGGCAAAAACGATAGCCGGGTAGATCACCACGTTGAGGATCAGGCGATGCTCCAGGTCGATCACGAAAACTAGCTCAAAGATGACCGTGAATAGGGTGAACAGAGCCAATGGCCACGAAGGGCCATAGGCGCGCCAAAGAAAGGCGAAAAGCAGGGCCGTGATGATCTCCAGGATGAGGCCGCGCCAGGGGAGCGGCTCCTGGCATTGGGCACACCGGCGCCCTGAGGCGAGCGCCGCGATGGAGAACCATTGCCGCAGCGGCAGATCGGCCTCGCACGTGCGGCAGCGCGGCGGCTGCCCAAGCGCTTGGCGGCGAGGCAGCACGTTGGCCGCATGGTTCAGCAGCGCCCCAACCAACAGCCCCAGGAAAGCGTATACCCAGATCATGGCATCCCCTTGTGCATTCTGTGGATTCTCGTATCATTATAGCTGCGCGACCCCCGGGCGCAATAGCCCAAATGTGCCATCCCGCCGATGAAATCGGGGCGCGCCAGAGGTGTCCATGTCCGCGAGGAACAAGATAAGCCTGGTCGTTGGGCTGGTCCTGTTGGTTACGATCCTCTCTTTCCTGCTTTCCTGGCCGGTGCGCATGGTCCAGCTATCCCTGCTGGGCCTCGATCTCACCATCGAGGTGACCGCGCCCTGGTTCTTGGGGCTGCTGCTGGCGGCAGTGGTCGCGGTGGAAAGCGACAGCCTGGTGCGCGGCCACCCGGCGGCGATCAACGCCGGCCTGGGCTACGCGCTCACCTTTTGGCCGCTCCCTTGCCTGCTCACCTGGCTGGCCCTGCCGCTCTTGCACCAATGGCGAAACCCGCTCTATTGGGGCGGCGGGGCGCTGGCGTTGGTGGTGGCGCTGGCCGCGGTCCTCATGGCGCAGTATGCCAGCATCTCCAGGGAAAGCGAGGCGCGCTATCCGTCGCGTTGGTTCCTCAACCTGTGCGGCTATGCGATGGCCTTCCTGCTCTACCAGCAGGCCCTGAGCCATTGGGGCGACGGCGTGCGCGTGGCGCTGGCCGCGGGGGCCATCGGCGCGGCGTTCTCGCTGGGCCTGTTGCGCACGCAGCCGGGGGATGTGGGGCGCACCTGGCTCTATGCGCTGCTGGTGGGCCTGGTGATGGGCGAGTTGGGCTGGGTGCTCAGCTATTGGCGGGCCGAGGCGTTGCTCAAGGCGCTGTTCCTGTTCGGCTCGTTCTATCTCGCCAGCAGCGTGCTGCAGCAGCACCTCGTAGGGCGGCTGACCAGGGCGGCGGTCATCGAGTTCGCCGCGCTTGGGCTGGCGGCGTTGGGCGCCTTCTGGTACCTGGCGGCCTAAGGTCCGCCGCGCCCCGCTTGACATACCTCGGCGAACGCGTATCATGCCGGCGGGAAGCGCTCATCGCTTCGCGTGTTGGTCGCCGCTCGCCGCATCGGAAAGGAAGTGGCCCATGTTGGCGCGCAAGCCCCTGCTATCGGCCCTCGCTCTCCTCTGTGCAGCCGCCGTGCTAGGCTTCTTGCCCCGCATCGCGCGATCGGCGCCGGCCGCGCCGCAGTCCCTCGGATCGGTGTCCGGGCGCGTCCTGTTGCAGGGCTGCGCCACCCATGAGGGCATCGCCATCCAGGTCGGTAGCGTTTCCACCACGACGGACGCCTCTGGGGCCTTCTCGCTGCCCAGCGTGGAGGCGGGGACGCCACGCGCCGAGGCGGCCAAGGCGGGGTTTCTGTCGGCGGTGCGCGAGGGGGTGGTCGTTGCTCCGGGCGAGGCGGCGGCGCTGGCCGAGGTGACGCTCCCCGCTGGCGACGTGGACGGCGACGATGACATCGACCTTTTCGACCTGGTGCTCATGGGCGCGGCCTTTGGCCAGTGCCCGCCAGGGAGCGCCGGACTGGACCCCAACGCCGACGGCTGCGTCAACATTCTCGATCTGGTTCTGCTGGGAGGAAACTATAACCAGCGCGGTCCGGTGGCCTGGGAGATGGCGCCATCGCCCACCCCCGCGACCCCAACCGCCACCGTCCCGGCAACGCCCACCGTGACCGCCCTGCCCAGCGCTACCATCACGCCCACGCTGCCTGCCGCCAACGGCGTGGAGGCGCGCCTGGTTCCCGAGTTCCCCGCGGCCCAGGTCGGCGAGATGTTCACCCTGGATATCCGGCTCACCTCGCCCGATCAGCCGATCGACGGGGCGACGATCCATCTCGATTTCGACCCCGCCTATCTGGCGGTGGTGGACGCCGCGGGCAGCCCCGCCAACCAGATCGCGCCCGAACCGGCCCTGGCGATCGTCTTTGACAATCGGGCGGATAACGCCCGGGGGCAGATCGACTATGTGGCAGGGGCGACTTTGCCGCCCGCCATCGCGCCGACGGGATCCTTTGTCGTGGCGCGCGTCCGCTTCCGGGCGCTGGCGGCCACCGCTGGCACAGAGGTGAGGTTCGTTTTCGAGCCGCCGCGCTGGACGCGGACGCTTTACGAGGGCTTGCCGACGCTGCAATCGCACGTCAACGCCCTCGTCACGATCTCGAACTAATGCTGCTCGGCGGGCGCTCCCGCGGGCAAGGCCTCACCGGCGGCCGTGTCGCTTCCGGAGCCAGGCCGCGACCTGCCTGACCAGGATAAACACCCCGGCCAGCGCCGTAAAGCCCCACACCCCCGCCATCAGGTCCGAAAAGTCCATCGCCCCCCGCCCGGTGAGGTGTTGCTGCACCTCCACGCTCAACGCCAGGATAGCCAGCAGGGTAAACGAGTATAGAAACGACAGCGCGGTGATCGACCAGCGCGCCAGCCGTTGAAAGACCGCATCGACCGCCACGAACAGGGCCAGCCCGAACAGCCCAAAGACCAGAAAGTGGAGCTGCTTGTCGTCCAGCGGCGAACCCAGCCGCGTGGCGATGGCATCCAATAGGTCATGCAATTCGTTCACCACGGCCGCCACCAGCTTGAGAACTTGGCTCATGCCGCCTCCCGAGGCCCCTAACGGGCGATATCTGCTGATGCGTATTGGACGCTCGGCGGGGCCCTCCTGGTTCCCCCTGTTTGGCCCAGAGCCCGATCTGCGCTAGAATGGCTCCAGACCGTGCAGAGCGCGCAGGAGGGCAAGATGGCCATAGACGTGACCCCGTTGTTCCAGCCGTTGTGCGTTCGGGGCAAGACGTTGCGCAACCGCATCGTCATGCCGCCGATGGTGGTGCTCCATGGGTTGACCAGGCCCAGCGGCATCGAGTGGTATGCCCGGCGGGCCAGGGGCGGCGCCGCGCTGGTCATCATCGAGTCGACGGCGGCCAACCGCTTCGTCTCCGAGCTCACCGCGGAAAACCTCAAGCCCCTGGTGGAGGGCATCCACCACTATGGCGCGCTGGCCGCGATCCAGCTTTCCCCGATCACCCGCGGGTCCAGGGTCTCCCCCGCTGACCTGGACCGCCAGCAGATCGAATCCATCGTCTGCCATTACCGCATCGCGGCGCAAACGTGCGTCGAGGCGGGGTTCGACGGCGTGGAGCCGCATGGCGCCCACGGCTATCTGCTCAACCAGTTCTTCTCGCCGGAGCAAAACCGGCGCGCCGACGAGTATGGCGGCGATCTCGAGAACCGCATGCGGCTGGCGCTGCGCATCGTCCGGGAGATTCGACCGATCCTGGGGCCGCACCGGCTGCTCCTGTATCGCCATACGCCGGTGGGGCCGGGATACGGCATCGCCGAGAGCGTGACCCTGGCCAAGCGGCTGGTGGCGGAGGGCGTGGACATCCTGGACATCTCACCCTCCAGCATCGAGGCCCCCGGCGACCGCGCCGCTCCCTTTCGCGGGCTGGGCGCGCCGGTGATCGCGGTGAACAACCTCGATGACCCAGGCCGCGCGGTGGAGGCGCTGGCGGCGGGCCGCGCCGATCTGATCGCCGTCGGGCGTGGGCTGATCGCCGACCCCGAGTGGCCAAACAAGGTGCGCGAGGGGCGGCTGGGCGAGGTCGTGGCCTGCATCCAATGCGACCAGGGCTGCCACGGCAACCTGGACCGGGGCGAGCCGGTGGCCTGCACCCAGTGGCCCAAAGGCGAATAAGCGATGGCCAGCGATCCCAAGACTCTTTCGCAGCAACGTTTCGGCCAATTCGCTCAGAGTTATGTCACCAGCGCGCCCCACGCCCAGGGCTCCGACCTGGACCGCCTGCTCGAGATCGCGCAGCCGCAGGCGGATTGGCAGGCGCTGGACGTGGCCACCGGCGGCGGGCATACCGCGCTCAAGTTCGCGCCGCACGTGGCCTGGGTCGTCGCCAGCGACATCACCCCCAACATGCTGGAGGCGGCGCGGGCCTTTATCACCGGCCAGGGCGAGGCCAACGTCAGCTACGAGCTGGCCGACGCCGAGCAACTCCCCTTCGAGGATGAGCGCTTTGACCTGGTCACCTGTCGCATCGCCCCGCACCACTTTGCCGACGCCGCGGGGTTCGTGCGCGAGGCGGCGCGGGTGCTGGCGCCCGGCGGGCGGCTGCTGGTGGAGGACCACCTGCTCCCTGATGCCGCCGAGGCCGCGCCCGTGGTGGAAGCCTATGAAAAGCTGCGCGACCCCAGCCACCACCGCGCCTATTCCGAGGCCGAGTGGCGGGCCATGTTCGCCCGGGCCGGCTTGGCCGTGACGCACACTGAGCGGGTGGAAAAGCGGCTCGGGTTCGTGGATTGGGTGGAGCGCCAGGGCTGCGCGCCGGAGGTGGTGGCGGAGCTGGTCAGGATGCTGCGGGAGGCCTCGCCGGCCGTCGCCGCCTGGCTGGACCCCCGCGACGTGGGCGCGCCGCAGGCCACCTTTGCCAGCCACCACCTGATCATCGCCGGGCAAAAGGAGGCCAGATGAAGAATGTGATCGTCTATCGCGACCCCGGCCGCTACGCCGGCTGGCCGGCCAACTATGGCCTGTGGGCCTGGGGAGAGGAGATCGTCGTCGGCTTTACCGTGGGCTATAACGACCCCAACGCCGGCTTTCATACCCGCGACCGCTCGCGGCCTTTCGTCGCCATGCAGGCGCGCAGCCTGGATGGCGGCGAGACCTGGGAGGTGCAGCCCACCCCCTGCCGGACGCCGGGCGGGCGCGGCCTCTCCGCCGATGAGCACGTGGTGGAGGCGCTGCGCGCCGGGGCGACGTTGGCGGATGAGAACGCACCCCAGCCCTGTCCCGGCGGCATGGACTTCACCCATCCCGATTTCGCCCTGATGTGCGGCCGCTCCGGGCTCAACGCCGGGGCGGTCTCCTGGTTCTACCTCTCCACCGACCGCTGCCGCTCCTGGCAAGGGCCGTACCAACTGCCCGATTTCGGCCAGACGGGCATCGCCGCGCGGACCGACTATCTCGTCTACGGCCCTCAGGAGGCCCTGCTCTTCCTGACCGCGGCCAAGCCCGACGGGCGCGAGGGGCGCGTCTTTTGCGCGCGGACGGTGGACGGCGGGCGGAGCTTTGCCTTCCTTTCCTGGATCGGGGAGGAACCAGCGGGCTATAGCATCATGCCCTCCAGCGTCCGCCTTCCAGGCGGCGGCTTGCCAAGCGGCCGCCTGCTGACGGCGATCCGCCGCCGCGAGGGGCGGGAACTCGGCGAGGCCGAGCGCTTTTTCATCGAGCTCTTCGCCTCGGACGACCAGGGCTCGAGCTGGCGCTACCTCAACGAGCCAGTGTCCCACACCGGCCAGGGCGGCAATCCCCCGGCCATGATCCGGCTCCAAGACGGCCGCCTCGCCCTCACCTACGGCTACCGCGCCGCGCCGTTCGGGCTGCGCGCCAGGCTCAGCGAGGATGAAGGGCTCACCTGGGGGCCAGAGCTCGTGCTGCGCCAAGACGGCGGCAACCACGACCTGGGCTATCCGCGCACCACGCAGCGCCCCGACGGCGCCATCGTCACCGCCTATTATTACAACGATGACCCCCTGGGCGAGCGCTACATCGCCGCCACGATCTGGGAGCCGCCCCGCTGAGGCGGCGGCTCCGGCCCCAGCAGACTGGCCTGCCGGACCTCGGTTGACAAGCCAGCGCTTCCGAGTATAGTTAGCGAGGGTTCAGAGGTCTTTTTTCTCCGTGGAGACTGGCCGGGCGGTCATAGAGGCGAGATAGGGCCTGGTGAATCGCTTTCGTCATGGCGATCTGCGCAGGCTCTTTGCATGTCTATCGAGCGCTAACAAGAAGCGGCCACCAGCCCAACCCGCCCTTTGGCTCGGGAACCCGGTTCCGTTTGACGATCCATACCATCCGCGCCCGCGCGGTATCAAAGGAGTCTCATGGCCGTAGCTGTGCCCGTAACCGTCACCTGCCCAACGTGCAGGAAACCGTTCGTCACCCAGGTCCGCAACATCATCGATGTCGGCGCCGAGCCCGAGCTAAAGCAAGCCTTTTTGCAGGGCCAGGTGAACGTGGCGACCTGCCCCAGTTGCGGACAGAGCGGCATGATGGCCTTGCCGCTGCTGTATAATGACCCCGACAAGCAACTCTTGCTCGCCTACGTCCCGGACCAGCTCAACATGAAGCTGGAGGATCGGGAAAAGATGATCGGCGAGCTGGTGAACGCGCTGATGAAGGCGACCCCCCCAGAGAAGCGCAAGGCCTACCTCTTCCAGCCCAAGACCATGCTCTCGCCCGACCGGATGATCGAGGAGATTCTGCTGGGCGATGGCATCACCAAAGAGATGCTGGACGCCCAGCGGAAAGCCGTCGCGCTCATCCAGGACCTGCTGGACACCAAGGACGATGAGCAGCGCCTCCAAGCCATGGTCGAGGAGCACAAGGCTGAGCTGGATTACCAGTTCTTCCTGCTGCTGAGCGCTTCCATCAGCGGGTCCGCGGAGGCCGGCGATGCCGAGGCCGCCCAGGACCTGGAGGATTTGCGCGCCAAGTTGCTCGATGTCCTCGAGCCCGCGCTGCCCGAGCCGCTCCCCGCCGACGCCAGCAAGGACGAGTTGATCGACAAGATGCTGGCCGCCGAGGGAGACGAGGCGCTGCGCGGCGTGGTCATCAGCAACCTGCAGATGATGGATTATGCCTTCTACCAGGCGCTGACCAATCGGATGGAAGCGCGAGAGGCCGCCGGCGAGGCCGAGCAAGCGGAGCAGCTCGCCGCGTTGCGCGCCAAGCTGCTCGAGCTGACCCAGGAGCTGGAGCAGCAGGCGCGGGAGGCCCAGCAGGCCACCATCGCCCTCATCGAGGCCCTGTCCACGAGCGAGAACCAGGAGCAGGCCATCCGTGAGCACGCCGCCGAGTATGACAATTACCTCTTTGCCGTGCTGGGGGGCATGATCGACGCCGCTCGCAACAGCGGGCAGTCCGAGCGCGCCGACAAGCTGGAGCTCCTGCAGAACAATATTGTCAACTTTATGGAGCAGAACATGCCGCCGGAGCTGCGCCTCTTGAGCAGCCTGCTCGGCGCCGAGTATCCGGACGAAACCAAGCAGATCTTGGAGGAACACGCCTCCGAGCTGAGCGCCGACCTGGTTGCCGCCATGAACGACCTGGCGACGGGCTGGGAGGGGCGCGGCGCCCAGGAGGCGGCGGACAAGATGCGGCAGGTGATCGAGCAGGCGAAAGCCCTGCTGCCCGAGACAGATGCGGACGAGGAGTGGAAGTCCGTCTAGCGTCATCAGGAAGGTGGGCGCGAGGATGCGCGTTGTAGATATCATTGTCAAAAAACGGGACGGCGGCGAGCTGGAGACCGCCGAGATCGACTCCTTTATCCAGGGCGTCACCCAGGGGACCATCCCCGATTACCAGATCGCCGCCTGGCTGATGGCGGTGGTCTGGCGGGGCATGAGCAGCCGCGAGATCGCCGATCTCACCATGGCCATGGTCCGCTCCGGCGAGGTGCTGGACCTGGGCGATGTGGCGCCGTGGGTGGTGGACAAGCACTCCAGCGGCGGCGTGGGCGACAAGACGACGCTGGTGGTGGCCCCCGTGGTCGCCGCCTGGGGCATGCCCGTCGCCAAGATGTCCGGCCGGGGGCTGAGCTTTTCCGGCGGCACCCTGGACAAGATGGAATCCATCCGCGGCTATCGCGTCGACCTGAGCCGCGCCAAATTCCTCGCCAACCTGCGCCGCTATGGCATCGTGCTTTCCGGGCAGACCGGCGACCTGGCCCCCGCCGATGGCAAGCTCTATGCCCTGCGCGACGTCACCGGCACCGTGGAAAGCATCCCGCTCATCGCCAGCTCGATCATGAGCAAAAAGATCGCCGCGGGCGCCAACGCCCTGGTGCTAGACGTCAAGGTGGGCCAGGGCGCCTTCATGAAGACCCTCGAAGCCGCCACGACCCTGGCTCGCACCATGATCGACATCGGCAAGAGCGTCGGCCGGCAGGTGACCGTGGCGCTCTCCGCCATGGACCAGCCGCTGGGCTGCGCCGTGGGCAACGCCCTCGAGGTCAAGGAGGCGGTCGAGACGTTGCGGGGCAACGGCCCATCCGACCTCGCCGAGCACTGCGAGGCCATCGCCGCCGAGATGCTCCTGCTGGGCCGTAAATGCGCGGACGTGGCCGAGGGCCGGCGCATGGTGCGTCAGGTGATTGCGGATGGCCGCGCCCTGGGCATGTTCCGGACGCTGGCGCAGGCGCAGGGCGGGGATGCCGAACAGGTGGATCACCCAGGGCGGCTGCCGCAAGCGAGCTTGGTCGAGATGGTGGCGGCTCCGCGCCGCGGCCATCTCGCCGGCATCGCGGCCATGACCGCGGGCCTGGTGGCCGTGGACCTGGGCGCCGGCCGCATGAAGAAAGGCGACCCCGTCGACCACAGCGTGGGCCTCGTGTTGCGCCGCAAGGTGGGCGATTTCGTCGACTTGGGCGAGCCGCTGTTCGAGATCCACGCCAGCCGCCCCGAGCAGATCGCCCCAGCCAGGGAGCGGCTGCTGGCCGCCTACACCTGGAGCGAGGAGCCCGTGGCGGCTCCCCCGCTGATCTATGACATCCTGCGCGACGCCTGATCCATAGGAACCAAAGGGAGACGACACGACGACGTGGCGATGAAAGCCTGGCCTCAATCTTCTCTGTCCAGCCTGTTCGACGACTGGATTGTCTATAGAAGCTTGACCCCTCTGGACAAGAGGGTCCCGGGGTTGCAGGAGACCTGGCGGGAGCTGGGGCTGCGCTCCAACCGCACGCCCCGCAAGGCCAAAGACCCCGAGTACGTGCGGGTGATTCTGCAGTTTCTGGAGCGCATCCAGGCCGCGCGAGGCCATCCGCCCCTGCAACGCCTGATCTACTTGGGCAACCGCCAATCGCGCGACCAGGCGACCCTGGCGCACCTGGAGCAGCATTGCCGCTGGAGCCTGGCCACCTGGCTGTGCGAGGAGGATGCCGACATCCCCAACCGCAGCAACGCCCGCGGGCCGCACATGCTCAGCAACCGCTGGGAAGGGATCCTGGATTTCGCCGCTTTCTTGGCCGGGCAAGGCTTTTCGCTGAACGCCCAGACGGCCATCGTGGTGGACATGGACAAGACCATCATCGCCGCGCGGGGCCGGAACTCGGACGCGCTGAACCACGCGCGCGTGGAGGGCGTCAAGCAGATGGTCAAGGCCACCCTGGGCGATAGCTTTGAGGAGCCGCGCTTCCAGGCGGTCTATTACGAGCTGAACCAGCCCAAGTACCACTTTTTCACCGAGGATAACCAAGATTATGTCACCTATATCGCGCTCATGGCCAGCGCGCTGGTCTATCCCATCGAGGACCTGCTGGAAGATGTGGCCTATGGCCAGGTGAACAGCTTTGGCGGCATCCTGGAGATCGTGGAGCGGCGGCTGGCCAAGATGCCGCAGCCGGGGCTGCAAGCCCTGCACGAGGAGGTCTGGACCCACTTTTTGCTGGGCGACCCGACCGTGTTCAAGAGTTTCCGCGGCAAGCAATACGAAAGCATCCTGGCGCACATCAACCCGGCCTGCCAGACCGCCCTGGACGAGGAGACCTTGCTCAAGACCGAGATCGTCATCACCCGCGAGGTGTTCGATTTCCTGCAACTGGCGCGGGAAAGAGGAACGCTGTTGTTCCTGATCTCAGATCGGCCGGACGAAACCCTGATCCCCGATGCGGCGCTGGCGCAGCAAGGATACCAGCCCATCCACCGGCTGCCGATCAAGATCGTCGGCAAGCCGGTCTATGCGCGCCTGGCGCAGATGAACCTGCCCTGATGGCCAGCATGAGCGTCCGGTTCCGGCGAGCCTGCTTGTTCGCGTTGGCGCTGCTGGCGCTCCTGGCGGCCTGCGAGAGTGGGCCAACACCCACAGCCGCTCCCGAGCACAGCGCTTACGCCACGCAGGCCCCCGCCGAGGTATCGCCCACGGGCGCGGCCCTGTCCACAGAGACGCCGGGGGTGTCCTATGCCTACCTTCCCGCACAGCGCACCCCAGCAGCCCGGCGCCGCGGCGAGCCTGCCCGGATCGTCTGGGAGGGGCAACCGCTCGAACTGGTCCTGCTGGACCTGGCGGAGCCGCCGGACGCCACCCCACAGCCAGCCGTCAAAGCGCTGATCACGGCCTTCCAGGTCACCAATAGGGGCGCGAGCCGCCTGCAAGTGGACCCCGCGCGCCTGTTTGCCGGGATGAACAGCCTTGATCTCCCGCTCGAGCTGGCCCCCGTCGAGCCCCTGTCTCTGCCCGTGGGCGAGCCTGTGCTGCTCAAGCTGCGCTGGACCACCGCCCTTGCCGCCGGGAGGCTGCGCCTGTGGATCACGGCCAACATGCCCGTCCTGAGCAGCGGATACGTGGGAGTGCATGACGAGGGCGCCGTGTTCAGCTTTTACCTGGACGAGATCGAGTATCCCCAGGGCACGCCCACGCCCTGCACCATGGCGGTCCAGTACGTGCGCGAATCGCCCGAGGATCGCCTGACGGTGGCGCCAGGGGCGCGCTTTGACAAGACGTGGGTGCTCGCCAATGGGGGGACCTGCCGCTGGCCCGAGGGCTCGCGGTGGGCGCTCTACACGGGGGAGGGCATGGGGCTCAGCCAGCCGCTCGCGCTGTCCAGCCTGCCCGCGGCGGGGGCGCTCTTGACGGTGACCCTGCCCATGACGGCGCCGCTGGTCCCCGGCGAGTACGTGAGCGAGTGGGCGCTGCTGGCGCCATCGGGGCAATTCTACGGCCGCACCTTTCAGATGCGGGTCACCGTGGCCGCCTCCAGCGCCACGCCATAACGAAAAAGGCCCGAGGCCAACGATGTTGGCCTCGGGCCCGACCTCTCCCTATCCCGGATCAGGCGCCGCCCTTGCTGGCCGCCAACACCGCCACCGCCACGGCGCCGGCGCCGCCGTGAACCGAGACGGCCACGCCGATCTCTTGCAGCGGGATATCCTCCGGCTTCCAGCCGATTTTTTCGGCCAGGTCCTGCGCAAACTTGGCCGCTGGTTCCGCGTCTCGCGTGTAAAGCGATGCCAGGCGCTCGAAGGGGCTATGGGCCAGCGTCTCTTTCTGGATGCGCAACAAGCCGCGGGCGAACGAGTTGGCGGTCCCCAGCAAGCCCAGCTCGCCCTCCTTGACCAGCAGGATCGGCTTGATGTTAAAGAAGCGCACCACCTTTTCCACCACAGCGATCAGCTTGGAGGCTCGCCCGCCCTTTTTCAGGTTCTCGATCGTATCCAGGATGATATAGAAGTGGGTGCGGTCCCTGACGTCCTGGAGCAGGGCCACGATCTCGTCTCTGGTTTTGCCTTCGCGCGCTGCCTGCAGCGCGGCCTCGACCTGGAAGCGCTGCCCCCAGGATAGGGAGAGGGAATCCACCACCGTCACCTGGTCGCCAAAGCGCTGCGCCGCGGCCAGGGCCGAGTTATAGGTGCCGCTCAGCTTGCCGGTGATGGTGACGCAGAGGACCTCCGCACCTTCCGCGATGATGGCGGCGTAGGCCTCCTCAAAGGCGCCCACCGAAGGCTGCGACGACTGCGGATGGACCACCGCGGTCTTGGCCCAAAAAGCCTCGGAATCCAGCTCGCCATCCGCAAAGGTCTCGCTGCCAAAGGTAACGACCAGCGGCACAATCCGCACGCCCAAAGCCTTCGCGGCCTCCTGGCTGATGTCCGATCCGCTGTCCGTCACGATGCCGATCTTGGGCATATTGTCCTCCTGTTGTTGATTCTGATATAGCCATCTAAACCCCGCGCGCGCCTCCAAGTTGCTTGCGGCCCGCGCTGCCGTTGAGCAGCCCCACAGGCCGGTGTTTGGAGAATCCCGAGTTATGCGGTATGATAGGGTGTTGGCATGATTGCAGTCGCTGAGGCAGGGTCCTGTCCTGCCCAGCTTACGATAAGGAAGAGGCATATGGCAAACAAGCTCAAGATCATTCCTCTGGGCGGCCTGGGGGAGATCGGCAAGAACATGACCGTGTTCGAGTATGGCCGCAATATTATACTGGTCGACTGCGGGGCCATGTTCCCCGAAAACGACATGTGGGGCATCGACCTGGTGATCCCCGATTTCGCCTATCTGAGGGACAAGCTGGACCTGATCCGGGGCGTGATCCTGACCCACGGCCACGAGGACCATACAGGCGCGCTCCCTTACTTGCTGAAGGAAGCCTCGCTCCCGATCTATAGCACCAAGCTGACCAGGGGCTTGGTGGAGGTCAAGCTCAAGCGCGCGGGGCTCTTGGACCGCGCCGCGCTGAACACCATCCAGGCGGGGGACGTGCTGAACCTGGGGCCCTTCGAGATCAACTTTTTCGAGGTCAGCCACTCCATCCCCGATGGCGTCGGGCTGGCGATCCGCACGCCGGCAGGCATGATCGTGCACACCGGCGATTTCAAGCTGGATATCGGCGCCGAGTTGGGCGCGGGACCAGACCTCTCCGCCCTGGCCCGGCTGGGCCAAGAAGGCGTCTTGCTGCTCATGGCCGACTCCACCGGCTCGGAGCGCCCGGGCTTTACGCCCCCAGAGCGCATCGTCGAGGAGACGCTGGAGGAGATCTTCGCCAATGCGCCGGGGCGCGTCATCGTGGCCACCTTTGCCTCGCTGCTCTCGCGGGTGCAACAGGTGATCGACGTCGCCGTGCGCCAGGACCGCAAGGTGGCGGTGAATGGCCGCAGCATGATCGAGAACGTGGCCATGGCCCAGGAGATGGGCTATCTGCGCGTGCCCCCGGATACCCTCATCGACGCCAAAGAGATCGATCGCTACGCCCCCAACCGCGTGGCCATCATGGCTACCGGCAGCCAGGGCGAGCCGCGGGCCACGCTGGCCCTGCTGGCCACCGGCGCCCATCGCCAGCTCGAGATTCGCCCGGACGATACCGTGGTCCTTTCCTCGCAGATGATCCCCGGCAATGAGGAAGCGATCATCCGCATCATCAACCAACTCATCGACCGCGGCGCCGACGTGATCTATGACAAGATCGCGCCGGTCCACGTCTCCGGGCACGGCAGCCAGGAGGACCAGAAGCTGCTGATCCGGCTCTTCCGGCCACACTATCTGATGCCCATCCATGGCGAGTCCCGGCATCTGCACCAGCACGGGCGTTTGGCCCAGCAGATCGGCGTCCCCAAAGACCATATCCTCGTGCTCAAGGATGGCAGCGTGCTGGAGGTGGAGGAGAAGCGGGTGCGCGTGGTGGACCAGGTGGAGCAAGAGACCGTCTTTGTGGACGGCTCCGTGGTGGGCGATATCGGGCCCGTGGTGCTGCGAGATCGCGAAGTGCTGGCGCGCGACGGGTTCGTGGTGGCGGTGCTGGCCGCCGACGCCAACGGCGCGAACGTGCGCGACGTCCAGATCGTCTCGCGGGGGTTCGTCTACCTGCGCGAGTCGGAGGAGCTGATCCAGCGCATCCGGGAGGAGGCCCTGCGGGTGGCCGGGGAAAGCGCCAGGGCGGTTCCCGAGCGGGTGCAGCGGGCGCTGGAAAGGTTCCTGGAGAAAGAGACCGGCCGGCAGCCGCTGGTCATGTGCGTGATCGCTGAATAGGTCGCAAAAGCAAAGCGCCCCGCCGATGATCGGCGGGGCGTTTTGGTTTAGGGGCGCTTCAGGCCCGTCACCTGCACAGGCACCTTCTCGCCTGCATCTTGAAGGGCGTCGTACAGGAATTGCAGCACATACCGCGGGTTATGGGCATAGCTGCCGGGGTCCTTGAGCACAAAGCCATAGTTGTAGGTCAGGCGCACCAGGCGCGGAGTCCAGCTCGCGTAGCGATTGGCCGCAACGGCCTCCTCGGCGCTGGCCACGCCGTCATCGTTGGCGTCGTTGAAAAAGTAGGGGAAAGCGTCGGGGTTATAGGCGATCGGCTTGCCGACGACGGTGCGGGCGTAATCGCGAATGGCGACATAGAGCGCATCGTGCAGGGTCTCGATCTCGCCGTGGACGCCCTCTTTGATGTTCCCGTCGCCATCATAGTCCTGGGTGTTGTAGCGGATGTCCTTCAGGTCTTCCTTGTCCACGACGTTCAGGTGGCAGGGGCTGCACTCCTTGGGCGCGACCGCAAGGCTGTGCGGGTCGTGGCACTGGGTGCAGGAGCTCAGGTCCACCACGTGGTTATAGCGGCCGATATAGCTCTTGCCGTCATACTGGTAGGCGGTCTGCCCATCGTTGCCCATCAACGTGGCCGCCGCGATGTTATAGTGCACGTTGATGAAGGCCAGCTTTTCGTTCACCGTGTCGGCCTCCAAGCCTGCCAGCGTTTTGTTGACGCTGGGCGAGGAGGAGCGGCCCTGGTGGCATTGCAGGCACGAGGCCTCGGAACCGCGGGGCGTGATCGCGGCCCCCGAGGTAAAGCTCACCTGGGACAGACTGTGGGCGGCGTCGCTGTGGCAGGTGTTGCAGAACAAGACCGAGCCGGTCTTGGCCTCCTTATCCACGGTCCCCGCCGCCGAGCCATCCGCGCCCAAAAAGTCCAGGTAGCCATAGAGGCTGTGGCACTTGGCGCAGTTGGTGGGGACGACCGGCGGCTCGTCGGCATCCCAATGGACAAAAGACTCGGACGTCGCATCCGCGTGTCCCGAGCCGGACCATTTGGCGCTGATGTCCTGGATCGGCTCCGGCTGTCGAGTGGCCCAGATGGCGCCAACGATAGCCGCCCCGAGCACAAAGGATAACAATAGCTTTGTGTTCATACCCATCCCTTTACGCAAGCTAGCCTCCCTGACCTGACGGTGTCCCCTAGTATAAGCAAAACCGCCGATTTCGCAATGAGAGATGCCGCTTAGGGCGCCAGCTCTTTCTCCAGGGCCTCCGCCAGGGCCTCATACTTTTCGTGCACCCCGGCGCCGGTCTCCTCCCGCTCGACCCGCTCGAAATCCTCCACCAGATCGGCCTGCCCCGCCGCCGGAATCGCCCTCTCCGCCATGGGGTAGAGGATGCGATCCTCCTTGAGGATGTGCGGGCGCAGGATCGCCACATAGCCCAGGGCGTTGCGCACAACCTCGGCGCGGGCGGACGGCTCTCCTGCCTGCAATCGCAGCGCCGCCTCGCGCATGCCCCGGGTGTAGGCCCGCGCTTGCTCGTGCTCGGCGAGCATGACCCCGATGGGGCCGCCCTGCTTGGGGACGCCGGCCTTTTCCATGGCCACAAAGAGGACGCCCTCCTCCTTATGATGGTGGCATCCGTCCGCAAAGCCCTTGATGAACTCGGCCGCGTCCAGGAAAAAGCCGGGACGCACGGGCTGTCCCTGATCCAGGCGCTTGGCCGCGAGCTCCAGGTTCGACAGCACGTGCTCAATGACCCGATGCTCGTGTTCCAGAATCTCGGTAGCTTGCATCTTGCCCTCCTTATCGCAGACTAGATACCCAGGCAGCTCGTGCCTGGACGTCGAGAGGCGTGCACAGGGCGCGCCGCCCCACGCCCTCCCCCTAGTGCAGGAACAGCCGCAGGCCCGTGTGGATCATCGTCATGCCATATTGCTCCGCCGCCGCGGTGACGTCATCATCCCGCAGCGAATGGCCCGGCTGCGCCACATACTGCACGTGGCTGCGGCTGGCCCGGTCGATGTTGTCGCGGAAGGGGATAAAGGCGTCCGAGGAGAGGCAGATGCCCTCGAAGCGGGCGATCCAGGCCGCCTTTTCCTCGCGGCTGATCGGCTCGGGGCGCTCTTGCAGGCCGCTGAGCATCTGCGTCACCTCGGCGTCGGAGAGCTGCTCCCACAGCAGGTACTGGTCCACCACGTTGGCCTTTTCCGGACGGCCCAACCCCGACTTGAACTTGAGCGCCAGGGTCTTGGGGTGTTGCTGCAGCAGCCACTTGTCGGCCTTGTCGCAAGCGAGGCGCGTGCAATGCACCCGCGACTGCTGACCCGCGCCCATGCCGATGACCTGCCCATCGTAGGCGACGCAGACCGAGTTGGATTGGGTGTACTTGAGCGCGATGGTGGCCACGATCAGCGTCTCCACCGCCTCCTGGGGCAGAGATTTACGGGACGAGACCACGTTCTCGAAAAGACTGGCGGTGATGCGCGCATCGTTGCGCCGCTGCTCCAGCCGGAACCCGAATAGGTCGCGCCCCTCCAGCTCGGGCGGCTGATAGGCGGGGTCGAGCTGCAAGATGAGATAGCCGCCGCCCTTTTTGGCCTTGAGCAGCGCCAGCGCCTCCGGCTCATAACCGGGCGCGATGATCAGGTCCGAGACCTCCCGCGCCAGGATGCGCGCCAGGGACACGTCCACCGTATCGCTGACGGCGGCGGCGTCGCCGAAGGAGCTGAGCCGATCGCTGCCGCGGGCATGGACGTAGGCATTGGCCACCGGCGAGAGCTCCTCGTCGGTCAGGAACTGGGAGGCCGCAAACGCCTCGGTGAAGGGGCGGGCGATGGCCGCGCCAGCGGGGCTGGTGTGCTTGAAGGAAGCCGCCGCCGCCACGCCCGTGGCCTCGCGCAGCTCGCGCACCAACTGCCACGCGCCCAGCGCGTCCAGCAGGTTGATATAGCCGGGCGCGCCGTTGAGCACCTGCAGCGGCGAGGGGTCCGGCAAGGTGATGCTGGCCGGGATCTGGTGAGGGTTGGTTCCGTACTTGAGCTGTATCTTCATCTTGGCCTCGCTTGATGGGATTCCTGGCATATTCTAGCATAGCCCGCCCCAGTTGGCAAAGGCGCTGGGGCCAGAGTGACCCCTCACACCTTCTCACATCTTGTGCTAAAATGCGCACGGGCGAGCAACGGACGCCGGGCAACGTGGCCACCGAGGAGATCGCGCGGCGCTCCACCCGAGCGCGCAGAAAGGACCAACTATGCCGGAGAACACATCGCACCCCTGGCGCGTGGACCTGGGCGACGGCCTGGTGATGCGCCACGCCGAATGCGCGGACGACCTGGAGCGCATCGCCGAATGCGGCCGCCGCGCCTTTGGTGAGGACGAGCTATACACCGTCTGCCACGACCTTTACACCAAGCATCCCAGGATGCGCTGGGAGGATATCCTCTACGTGGAGGACACGCGCACCGGCTTGCCCGTCTCGATGATCAGCTTGATCCCGCTGCAATGGCACTATGGCGACGTCTTGCTCAAGGTGGCCGAGCTGGGGCCGGTGGGGACCGTGCCCGAATACCGGCGCCGGGGGCTGATCCGCGCCCAGATGAAGGTCTTTGAGCGCAAGCTCCAAGACGAAGGCTATGATCTGGGCGCCATCGAGGGGATCCCTTACTTTTACCGGCAGTTCGGCTACGAGTACGCCATCCCGCTCAACCAGGGGTGGCGGCTGATCCCCGACGACATCCCCGACCTGCCCGCGGGCGCCGTCGAATCGGCGGCCATCCGCCGGATGACTCCCGCTGACCTCCCGCAGGTTTCGGCGCTCTATGAAACGGCCACGCGGGGGCTGTGCCTTCGCGCCGCGCGGGACGAGGCCATTTGGCGCTTCCCGGAAGAGCTCTCCTCAGGCTACCCCGACCGCCTCACCAGCCATGTGCTGGAGCGCGACGAGCGGATCGTCGGCTATCTGCGCATCCGCGACAAGCCGGACAATGGGCTGCCGGTCCGCGAGGCGATCACGTTCACCTACGACGATAGCCTGGCCGCGCTGCGCTTCGCCAAGGGGCTGGCGCGGGAGCAAGGCCAGGCGCGCATCGCCATCAACGGCACGCCCAGCCAGCCCATCATCAAGACGGCGAGCTACCTGGGCGCGCGGGCCAACAAGCCCTACGCCTGGCAGGTGCGCATCCCCCACCGCGTCCGCTTCCTGCAGCGCATCGCCCCCGTGCTGGAGCGCCGCCTGGCCGAGTCCATGCTGGCGGGGCTGACCCAGACGCTGCACCTCAACTTTTACGAGGAGGCGGTGGAGCTGGAATTTGCGCGCGGCAGGTTGGTCGAGGTCCGGTCGGTGGGGCGGTCGGATCGCGGCGAGATCAGGCTGCCGCCCTACCCGGCCGTCCGGCTGCTGTTGGGCTACCACAGCCGCGAAGAGATCTCGGCCTACCGCCCCGACCTGGGCGTGCGCGCCAGCCTGCAGCCCGTGGTGGATGCGCTGTTCCCCAAGGTCGAGTCGTATATCTATTGGAGCGTGTGAGAGGCAAGGGCAGCAGCCGGCTGGGTTGCTGCCCTTCCAGTGCTTTTGGCTGCGCAGTATTTGCGATCCGGCATCCCTGCTTGCAGATAGCCGCCCCTGTTGCAGGCCACAGGCTGGCCGATCGCGCGCGGACGGCGCCCGCGCGAGGGGCCATCGCAGCGGCCGTATCCGCAAGCCGCCTCGTTCGTTAAGCGGTATAATATAGGCAGGACTTCGCCCCATGCCCACCCACCCTCTGCCGAGGTGCAGATGACCATGCCCGAACGGAGCATCGCCGCCCATGGCCGCAGCCAGCGATGAGCGCCAGCTGATCCGCCGCGCGCAACAAGGCGATGCCGCGGCCTTTGCCGAGCTCTATGAGCGGCACTATGCGGCTGTGTTTCGCTACATCTATTATCGTGTGGCGGATCAGGCCGTCGCCGAAGAGCTGAGCAGCGACGTTTTCGTCCGTGTCGTCGCCGGGATCGGCAGCTTTACCGACATGGGGCGGCCTATCCTCGCCTGGCTCTATACCATCGCGCGCAACCTGGTCATCGACCACCAGCGACGGGCAGGCATCCTGAACCTGCGCCCCCTGGATGAGCAGGCCGAGGCCGCCACCCCGGACCCCGAAGAGGCGGCCGAGCGCGGGCTTTCCCAACAACGCCTCGCCGCTGCCCTTGCGCAACTCACCGAAGAACAGCGCCAGGTGATCATCTGCAAATTCGTCGAGGAAATGGACAATGCGGAGGTCGCCTCGGTCCTGGACAAGCCCATCTCCGCCATCAAATCCCTGCAGCACCGCGCCCTCGGCGCCCTGCGGCGCATCCTCATGCATCAAGCCCCCAACTGAAGCGCTCTGCCCGTATCCAATGCCACACCGGTTCGTTAGTCCAAGTGAACGGACGCCTGGGGCAGCACGCTCCTGGCGGGAGATAGCCAAGATGGAACGTCCAAGACAAGACGATTTCGAGAGCGCGCTGGATCGCAGCGTGCGTGCGATACAGAGCGGGCAGGCAGCGGTCGAGCAATGCCTGGCCTTATATCCCGATCACGCCGCCGAGCTGCGGCCTCTGCTCGAGCTCGCCCGCGACCTGGGGCAGGTTCCTTTGCCCGTCGCCAGGCCGGAGGCTCGCGCCGCGGGTCGCCTGCGCATGCTGGAGGCCGTCGCTGCGCAAGCCCGCGCCCGGCAACCCAGGACCGCGATCACGCTCAAGAGCCGACCGCGCTGGGCTGGCTGGCCCTCCCGCGCTTTTGGGCTGGCTTTTGCCACGGTCGCCGCGCTTTTGGCCATGTTCCTTGGCTGGGGCGCCTGGCAGGCCACGGCTGTTGCCCGGACGGCGACGCTGGCCCAGGTCCAGGGAGATGTCCAGGTCCAGCCGGCGAACGCCGCCTCCTGGCAATCGGCGGGCACGGGGATGGTTATCGCCGTGGGGGATCGCCTCCGCACCGGCGAATCCTCAGCCGCAACAGTGCGCTTCATGGATGGCAGCACCACCGAGCTCGGCGCGTCGACGGAGCTGTCTGCGGTTTCGCTGCAGTCACGGCGGGACGGCCGCAACCGGATTGTAACGCTCTATCAACAGAGCGGCGAGACCTACCACCAGGTCAGGCCCTCAGCCAATGCCAGCTCTGTCTTTGAAGTGGCGACCGCCTCTGCAGTCGCCCGAGTCCGCGGCACCGAGTTCACGGTACGGGTAGGGGAAGACCATGTGACCACTGTGAGCGTCACAACAGGCCTGGTGGCCGTCACTGCGCATGAGGTCACCCGCCAGGTCACCGCCGGCGAGATGACCACGGTGGAGGCCGGACAGCCCCCAGCGCAGCCAAGCCACACACCGCAGCGCCCCAGCGAGACGCCGCAGCCGAGCCACACGCCGCAGCGCCCCAGCGACACGCCGCAGCCGAGCCATACGCCGCAGCGCCCCAGCGAGACGCCGCAGCCGAGCCATACGCCGCAGCGCCCCAGCGACACGCCGCAACCGAGCCACACATCGCAGCGGCCCAGCCAGACGCCGCAGCCAAGCCACACATCGCAGCGCCCCACTGAGACGCCGCAACCGAGCCATACGCCGCAGCGGCCCAGTGAGACGCCACAGGGTCCCAGCGAGACGCCGCGGCCCACTGAGACGGGACGGCCCAGCGAGACGCCGCGGCCGAGCCAGACATCGCAGCAGCCCAGTGAGACGCCACAGGGTCCCAGCGAGACGCCGCGGCCGAGCCAGACATCGCAACAGCCCAGCGAGACGCCGCGCCCTAGCCATACGCCGCCGCAACCCAGCGAGACGCCGCGGCCGAGCCAGACATCCCAACAGCCCGGCGAGACGCCTCAAGGCCCGAGCGAGACGCCGCGCCCTAACCATACGCCGCCGCAACCCAGCGAGACGCCGCAGCCGAGCCAGACTTTGCAGCAGCCCAGCGAGACGCCTCAAGGCCCGAGCGAGACGCCGCGGCCCAGCCATACGCCGCCGCAACCCAGCGAGACGCCGCAGCCGAGCCAGACTTTGCAGCAGCCCAGCGAGACCCCACAAGGGCCGAGCGGGACGCCACAGCCAACCCATACGCCAGTGCGGCCAACGGAGACGCCGCGGCCGAGCGAGACCGGGCAGCCGGGCCTGACGTCGCAGCCGGTCCCGCCCACCAGGACGCCGCAGCCAACCCATACGCCCAGATGGTAGACCGGAATCAGCTTGCCCAAAGGGCGCAGCCCCATGCCCTTCCGTTTCAGCCGTTGACAAGAGTGATGAGGAGGATGGCAATGAAAGTATCGAGATGGACGCTCATGGCCTTGCTGACAGTGGGCCTGTTGCTTCTGGTGGGGACCACGGTGCTGGCCGCGCCAGGCGCCGGCCAGCGGGGACCCATGGTCAAGTTCGAAGGTGTCGTCGAGAGCCGTCCCGCAGACACGCCCGTTGGCGCTTGGGTAATCGGCGACCAGGATGTCATGGTCACCGAGCAGACCCAGTTACATGAGCAGATCGGCCCGGCAGAGGTCGGGGCAAGCGTCATGGTCATCGCGCAACAACTCGGCGATGGCACGCTCGAGGCCTTGTCGCTGCGGGTCCAGCAGGCAGCCGAGGTGGCCGAGGTCTATATCAAGGGTGCCATCAGCGAGTTGGCGGATGAGTACCTCGTGGTGAATGGCCTGCAGATCGAGATCACCGAGGCCACCGAGATCGAGGGGCTGTTGGAAGAAGGGGTTTTTGTCAAGGTCAGGGCGCTAAGCACCGCGACGGGATATGTAGCCCTGGAGATCGAGGTCCGCGGCGATACGCGCACCGTGGTCGAGTTCGAGGGCGTGGTGAGCAAGATCACCGACACGCTGTGGGTCATCGGCTGCTGCCACCAGGTGGTCGTGAATGAAGAGACGATCATCGGGGAAGGGGTCGAGGTCGGAGTACATGTCGAAGTGGTCGCGCTCAAGCTTGACGATGGGACACTGGTGGCTTTGAGCATTACCTTTGACCCCATGACGCCCGGACCCAACCAGACCCCGCGCAACCCTAGCGCGACCCCGGGCGCCAGCCAGACGCCAGGGCCGAACCAGACCCCCGGCGGGCCAAACGGCACCCCGAGTTGCACGCCGAGCTGCACGCCGCAGAACCCTAGCCAGACGCCAGGACCAAACCAGACCCCCGGCGGGCCGAACGGCACCCCGAGCTGCACGCCGCAGGATCCCAGCGAAACGCCCGGACCCATTGGGACGCCACAAGACCCTAGCGAGACGCCTGGGCCAATCGGGACGCCGCAAGATCCCACCGAGACGCCTGGACCCATTGGCACGCCGCAAGATCCCACCGAGACGCCTCAGGGGCCGCACCAGACGCCTCAGGGCACCTGCACGCCTAGCTGCACGCCGCAGAATCCCAGCCAGACGCCCAAGCCAACCGGCACGCCCGGGCCAAAGGGAGCGCCAGGATTGATCAGCCTGCTGGCGCGCCTGTGGCAGCCCTGGAGGGGCGCAAAGTAGCCATCGCGATCCCCCATTCCCAGACGGCCGGATATGCCCCGTATAAAGCCTGGTGATTGTCCCATCGACTGCTATGGCCGATGGGACAATCCGCATATGGCGGGTTAGCCCCGGGAGGATGGCTGATGAATCCCTCGCAAATACGCACCTCCGTCATCATCGTGGTCCTATCTGTGCTCTGCGCGGGTTGGGCGATCGGGGCCCGCGCGGAAGGAACCTGGTCAGCGCCGCTGAACCTTTCCGAAAGCCCCAGCGACACTTCCGGCGCAGCCCTGGCCGTCGATAGCCAAGGTCGCGTCCACGCCGTCTGGAACGAGGACGGCGTGCTCTATCACCGCGTGAAAATCGGCGGCGACTGGTCCGCGCCGACCCTGGTGGCCAGCGGCGCCTCCGGCGACCTCGTCACAAGCACGAATGGTGACGTCTACCTTGTCTTTGTCAACGCGTTTGTTGGCCAGGATGATGTCTATTTCGTCCATTGGGCGCACGGCTCCTGGAGCTTGCCGGTGAACGTCTCCGAGACCGCCGGCGGCTCGGCCTCGCCGCGGCTCGCCAGTTCGCCCCTCGGCGGCTTGGCCGTCGTCTGGGTCGAATCGGCGGCCAGCGCTGCCCTCATCTATATCGCGCGCTCCGCCGATGGCGCCAACTGGTCCGCCGGGCCGCTCCCCCAGGCGCACGGCTCCGCCCCCGTGGTATCTTTTGACGACGCGGGCCAGCCGCAGGTCGCCTGGCAGGATGTCTTTGACCTGGGAATGCCCACCGAGGTTTTTTACGCGCGCTGGACCGGCGCCCGCTGGACGCTGCCGCTTGATCTCTCCGCCTCGCCCACGGAGCAGTCCTCCCTCCCAGCGCTGCAGGCGTGGGGCGGCGACACGTATCTTGCCTGGGAAGAGGCCGGCTCCCCCCAGGAGGACATCTATGTGGTCAGGGGGCGCGGGGGGACTTGGGAGGCGCCGCAGAAGCGGTCAGGGTCGTTCGCGGCCCATGCGCCCCAGCTCGCCTTCGACGCCTTGGGTCACGGCCACCTCGCTTGGAGCGGCGCGACCAGCATCCACCACCGCGCCTGGCAGGCCGAGAGCGACATCTGGGAGGAGATCGAGGAGGTTGCGCGCGACCAAACCGGGGCGGCATCAACGCGGCTGGCCGCGCTGCAAGACACGCATGTGGCCTGGCTGGCAGACGCTGGCCCGGGCAACCGCGAGATGTATTACAGCGAGCGGACCATCAGCGAGCCGACGGCGACCCCGACCAAGCGACCGAGCGCCACGCCCACCAGCAGCCCTACGGTCACACCAACCAGCAGCCCCACCGCCACACCGACCAAGACGGTGACGACTCGCCCAACGGACACGCCATGGCCGACTGCCACCTCCACGCCAACCGGCGAGCCAGGAGGGCCACAGAGCTTCTATCTGGTGCTGATCATGCGCTAGGCCAAGCGGCGCGCCTAGCGCTCCGGGAACTGGGCGGCGATGCGCTCAAAAGCCTCTTTGAGTATGGAGCGCGGCGAGGGGACGCAAATCCGCTCGAAACCGCCGCCACGATCGGGGTCGAAGAAATGCCCGCCCTCCAGCAGCACGCCCGCCCGGTTGTAGATCCGGTCGTGGATCTCCTCCGGGCTGAGGCCATACGCGCGGAAATCCAGCCACATGATATAGGTGGCGTCCGGACGCCGGCACTTGACCTGGGGCATCCGCTGGGCGAGGAAGGCCAGCGCCCAGTCGATGTTGCCATCGAGATAATCGAGGAGTTGCTCTAGCCATTCCTCCCCCTCGTTATAGGCGGCAATGACGGCGGCGATGGTGAAGGGGGAGGGGCCCACGGACCCGAAGGAGGCGAGAAACCGCTCGCGCAGCGCAGGGTCGGGGATGACTAGGTTGGTGCAGTGCAGGCCAGCCAGGTTGAAGGTCTTGTTCACCGCGGTGCAGATGATGAGGTTAGAGGGGTCGGCCACAGCGGCCAGGGGATGGAACTCGGCGCCGCGGCGGATCAGGTCGCCGTGAATCTCGTCGGCGGCGATGAGGACGCCGTTCTCCCGGCAGATGCGCGACACCTCCAGTAGCTCCTGATCGGTCCAGATGCGCCCCACCGGGTTCTGCGGGCTGCAGAGGAGCAACAGCTTGGCGCGGGGATCCCGGGCCTTCTCCTCCAGGTCGGTCAGGTCCATGGTGTAATAGCCGCCCTCGCCCTCGATCATCTGGTTATTGATCAGGCGGCGGCCGGTGGCATGGGTCACGCCGGTAAATGGGCCATAGACCGGGCGCTGGATGATGATGCCATCGCCGGGCTCGGTGAAAGCTAGGATGACCTGCTTGAGGGCCTCCACCGTGCCATTGACGTAGACGATCTCTTCCGGCCTGATCACCCAGTTGCGGCGGCGCTTGAACCAGTTGATGATGGCCGCGTGGTATTCCTCCGCGCACCAGTGGGCGGAATAGCCGTAGATGCCATGCTCCGCCACGGCGTGCATGGCGTCGATGATCGGCTGCGCGCCGCGGAAATCCATGTCGGCGAGATAGGCCGGGATGCAATGGTCGCCGATCTTGTCCACGCCCAGCATCTTGGCGATCTGCGGGCTGGTGGTCCACTTGATGCTATAGCTGTATGGAGCATGCCGCCGGTCGATGACCTCGTCGAAATCGTAACGCATTGTGAGCTTGTTCACCTTTCTATGGCCGGTCCAGTAGGGAATGGCAGGCGGAGAAGCGTGCCCAGAAACCAGCAGAGGTTGGTAAGAACGTAAACACGCATCCGCCCAACAGAGCGGATGCGTGAGATCATCCCCTAGCTGGTACCCCTGGCAGGAATTGAACCTGCGGCTCGCCGCGTCCCCAACCTGCCCCCGCCCTCGCCGCTGCCCCGACGCCCCTACCCTTGTTTGGCACGACGTCGCCGGGAAGAGCGTTTTCCACGCCCATTATAGCACGGATCGTCCAGCGGTCGAACACAGGCAAGGGATCCTCGGAAGTGGCGGGCCAGACGGCCACGGCACAAGTGGGTCGGGGCCGCCGACCTCACGGGCCCGAACCGTACCTTGCTAGAAGCCTAACTGAAGGCTGCATGGTTCATGCTCCTAGCATGCCTCGAAGTCCGCGGTTGGCCTCTTGTCTCACCGAGTCGTGCACGCGGCGGTTCGGCATCTTCCCCGAGTGGGCCTTGCGCTTGGAAGCGAGATCGCCTGCAGCCACTCAGGCTCGCCCTGCCGAACGCGACCATCGGCGTCGAGTTAATACATTGGTGGAGTGAATGCGTGGGAGCCACCGGGCGTGCCGAAACAATGGGCCATATCTACGCAAGTGAAAGCATCATCGCACATAAACACAGCACTATCCCATCTGGATCCGCAGTAGAAGTGCTCGCAAGAGAACAACGCCGCCACGCCGCACCCATAGCCTCCTGCGCCACACTTATAGGGGCTCTTCCATGTGCAGCCAGCGGTGTACGCCGCCGTCGAGCTCATGCTGCCGCGACCGAGCAGCCCCGCCTCCGGCGAAGCCGCCAACGCCTTCACCACCAGATTGGCGATCTTGTCTATGTCTTGCGCTCCCATCGCGATCCTCATCCAAACTCTGACAACCCGGGGCTTCCTGACGGGTCAGGCCTGTGAGAGCGGATCGTCGGGCCGTCAGTGCAGGCGTCGCCGCCGGGATGCTCTCCTGCTTCTATTATAGCATCGGTGGTCAAGCTGTCAGGTGCGATTGCCCCGGGTGCGCGACAGGGCGGGGCTCGCGCGCAATCGCCGTTGATCTTGGCGTCCATCGCGTTGCCGCAGGGCTGCCGATTCCCCACCCCGGAGGACGAGTGGGGGCTGATCAACGTGATCGTGCGGCCGGACGTGGTAGAGCGCTATGGGCGCGAGCTGCGCGGCGGGCCGATCCTGTGGGCGGAGGGGCTCGTGCAGCGGCGCGATTCGGCTCCTGGGCAGATTTGCCATTTCGCCCGGATAGCTCATAATCGTCGGAGCGTTCTGAACTCCGGCAGCAGCGTCCGCTTACCTCAATGAAGGAGGCCGGTTATGCCCTCACTCGGTCGCGATGGTAGATGCAGACGGGGTTTCTCGCTCTTGGTCTCTGTTCTGGGCGTTATCCTTGCTCTGGCTTTCACTCGAGTTGTAGTAATAGCAGATTCGGGCACGAACCAGCCACCCACCCCTTTGGGGATCAATATGCCCGAGCTGGAAGCCAACGCACTGGTTCTGATGGACCCCGCCTCTGATCTCGCCGAGACAGTGATGGTCCGCATACGGGAGTTGGATGGTCAACCTTCCGTCATCCTGGCACCCGGAGCGATTCTGGCGTTTCTGGACTCTGACAGCGAGAAAGCTTTACTTGCCGAACCAGGGATACAGGCAATCCACAGGGATCCTCTCGTCACGTCAGAGATGGTGGCGCTGCAATCCTCACACCGGGTTGCGGCCACAGTATGGAACCAATGGCTGCGGGCCAAAAGCATGCCCATCTCCTCGCACTATTCCAGTCCCCAAACGCATGCTGATGCCCTGATTCCCCCTGATCGTGTCGGATCCGCAAGCCTGGCCTCACTCCCCAACAGCATCCAGACCAGCGAGTTCATGTACGGCTCGGTGCAGGTGGACGTGTTCCTTTTGGAAAGTAACGGCGCCATCGACAGCAATGTCGAGAACTGGACGACTAGCATGCGAGATCAGATTGTGGCAGGCATTGCTGCGGGCCTGGATTGGTGGCGGGTCACAGCCACGACCGGAGGCAAACCTACCGCAAACCTCGCTTTCAACCTAACCGTGTTCGACCCCTGGAATGCCCCCACAACAGTGGCGACTGGGTACGAACCGATTCAGCGCCCGCATGCTGATCAGGGGCTATGGATCACACAGATCATGAACCGGCTCGGCTATAGCACCGGCACCTACATTGATCAGGTGCGGAGCTACGCTGATACACGCCGTCGTGCCACAGGTGCAGATTGGGCGTTCGCTATCTTTGTGGTGAATAGCGACAAAGATACAGATGGAATGCTCCAAGATGGTTGGTCCCTCTGTGCCTATAATGGTGAGACAACTCGCCCGAAGAGTTTAGTGTACCATGTAGGGCGAAGGAGAGAGCGATGTCTCACGGAATGGATCGTGTTGAACTGAACAACGATACGGCAGCGCTTGGTAGTGCGGGCACGCCGGATCCGGAAGTTGTGCCCAAGGCCCAGCGCCGCAAGTTCAGCGCCGAGTACAAGGAGCGCATTCTGGCGCAAGCCGATGCCTGCACCCAGGCCGGTCAGTTGGGCGCCTTGCTACGACGGGAAGGGCTATACCGGTCGCATCTGGCCACCTGGCGCCGACAGCGCATGCAGTTTGGCCTGGCTGGGCTGGCTCCACGGAAACGTGGCCCGAAACCGGACCCCCAGGCCGCCGAGATCGCGCGCTTGCAGCGCGAGAACGAGCGCTTGCTGGCGCGGTTGCGGCGCGCCGAGAACATCATCGATGTCCAAAAAACAGTTGCTCAACTGCTTGGGGCGCCGTTGGACCAGACCGAGAGCGACGAGCAGCCATGATGACCAGCGCCGAGCAGTTGGCCCAAGCCGAAGGCCCTGTCGCCGCTTGCCGGGCGTTGGGCGTGTCCCGGGGCAGCCTGTACCGGAAGCGCCGGGCCGCCACCGCGACGGCGACCGTGCCGTCGGCACGGTCGGCGCCGCCACGGGCCCTGAGCCCAGCGGAGCAAGCCCAAGTGCGCGAGGTCCTCAACGGTGAACGCTTCCAGGACAGTGCGCCTCGGCAGGTGTATGCCGCCCTGCTGGATGAAAAGCAGTACTTGTGCTCGTGGCGGACCATGTATCGCATCCTGGACCAGCATCGGGAGGTCCGAGAGCGCCGCGACCAGTTACGGCATCCCACCTACACCAAGCCTGAACTGCTGGCTACGGCGCCCAATCAGCTGTGGAGTTGGGATATCACCAAGCTGCTTGGCCCGGCCAAGTGGACCTACTACTACCTATATGTCATTCTCGATGTGTTCAGCCGGTATGTGGTGGGGTGGATGGTCGCCGCAGGCGAAGCGGCAGCGCTGGCCGAGCACCTCATCGCCGAGACGTGCGCCAAACAAGGGATCCCGCTGGGACAGCTGACCATCCACGCTGACCGTGGCAGCGCCATGACCTCCAAGCCGGTGGCGTTGCTCATGGCTGATCTGGGCGTCACCAAGACCCACTCCCGGCCACACGTCTCCAACGACAACCCGTTTTCCGAGTCGCAGTTCAAGACGCTCAAATACCGTCCTGACTACCCGGATCGTTTCGGCTGCCTGGCGGACGCGCGTCGGTGGGGCCAGGCCTTCTTTCACTGGTACAACCACGAGCACCATCACTCCGGCCTGGCCTTGCTCACGCCCGCGACCGTGCACCACAACCGCAGCGAGGCTGTGCTCGCGGTCCGCCAAGCGGTCTTGCAGCAGGCCTATGCCGCCCACCCGGAGCGTTTCGTGAAGGGAGCACCAGCGCCCCAGCAACCACCGACAGCTGTCTGGATCAACCCGCCCAAGGAGAGCGGCGACGAACCTGCCGGGCCCCAGGTATCTGCACTTGCGGAGGAAGTGCGATCATACTCCCAGCCCGCCGAGTTGGCGGCAATCGTGACACCATGACCGTACACTAAACTTCACCGCCAGTTGTCTCAATATCATTGGCACATTCCGGAAACGGCGGCAGCAACTCCGGCAAGACCGCCTCCGGCCACGACAACACTGTAGTCGCCGATTACCGGTGTGTATCGTGATGGTTCGACAATACCTTTCATACGGCCTCTTCCTATCTCAGGACCCTCGCTACAGCCCTACAGCGGAGACCGCTTCAAACAGGTGTGTCCTCGCCCAATGCAAAGGAGTACAGACGGGCCCGATTCAGCTCGAACAGCAAGCGAGCCGCCCTTCCTGGCAATGGCACGTCGCCCTGTTTCCAGCTCACCGGCTCCTTTGTGACAGTTTGTGTGATTGGGCCACTGCTGCACAGCTCGTTCCCACCGGCGTCGATAGCCACCACCCGCACCTGGCCACCTTCGCGTACATCGGCCGTAACGCGGAGGCCATCGTGACTACCCCGCATCGGTACCGTGAGCACCCTGCCTAGAGCATCAGGATGTGTCGGCTCATAACCAGCGAATCCGTCTGGCCGAAGCGAGGCAAGGCAGAAGAAACCGTTCCTCCAGCTGGTGTGTAGGCCGTCACTGCCACCGTAGTAGATACGAATCCCTTCCTGCAGGAAGATCGGGCTTGACCCGGCGTAGACACAACCCCAATCGTACCCACCCTTCACCCCATTGGGGATCAGGGGCGTCCCGGGGCAGATGCGCTGCCACTGCAGGGTATCGGTGCTCCACGCCAATTCGGTGTGCACGCGGTCGGTGTCTCGATTATAGATGGCTGGCAGACCGAGGTAGAGGCCTGCATGCCGAAAGACTGGCATGGAGTAGACCTGCAAGTGCGGCTCCAACCCTTCGAGAATCACCGTCGCTTTGCTCCACGACAGAAAGTCTGCGCTGCTGGTCCACCCTACTTGGCGAATGCGACTTGCCGCGTCCCACAGCCGAGTAATGCCGACATATCTACCGAGTTCAGGCACCCACAGTGCGTTGTTATGCGTGTCTCCTGCTGCCTGGATCTCAGAGCATGCTGCCAGGGGACCCCAGTGCAGACCGTTCGCTGAGAAGCCAACCGCCATCGTAGTTCTTGCGTCGTCCCTGGTCAGCATTTTGAAGCGTTGGGACGGATTCCTCTCATGCTTGTCCTCGAAAATGCCAGCTCCATGTGGTCCACGAAGAACGATATTGTTCTTTGTGCTGCCCTCGAACCCTGACAGGCCAAGTTCTGGCTTCTCCCACACGATGCCATCTCTCGAGAAGGCATAGCAGACCCCTGTCTCACGCGCGTTCGGCTGAACAGCCATGTAGTTCAACGATGCTCGCGCTGACGGTGGTGCATTTGTCGTTCTCTCATCCACGATGAAGAGTGTGTACCAACACTGGTAAGAGCCGTCGCTGCTATTACGGACAACATTGGGGTAGAGGTTGTCGAAACGAACCTCCCACGGCCTGTCTTCGGCAAACAGAGGGTTGTGTACGCTCTTACGAACCTCGCCGATCACCAAAGCAGCGTTTTCGGTCTCGGACACGATGCGCCCGTCCAACAAGAGAAAGTCCGTTCTTGCTTCCTTCATCACACCACTCCACCTAACTGCCCGTCATGAAGGGATTCCACCGTTGCGCACTTTCGACCAGAAGCCGCCCTGTCACGCTTTCGGTGGCTCGGTCAGCATTGTCTGGCCGCCCAGTATTAGGGCTTGTCCTCGCCGGGCAACTCTGACCCACTGCAGCCTAGACTTCATCCAAACAACCAGCACCAGCTGGGAGGCTCCCGCCGTATTCGTGAAGCGCATTGGCGCGTGGCGGCATCACAGTCCCATTACTCGATCGAACTGCTCGCGCAGTGCCAGACAAGAGGCCTTGAGGAATGAGAAATCACCACCGATACAGAAGAAGCGTGCCCCTTGCTCCGCGTAACGAGCGGCCCTCTCGCAGTTACCGACTGGTAACCCCCACCACTTGCCGTGTCGCTTGGCGCTGCCCGCGATCATCCCGACTGCCTCCTTGTATTTCGGGTCCTCAAACTGAAACGGCACGCCGAGCGAGACCGACAGGTCGGCTGGACCGATGAACAACACATCGATTCCATCAACTGATGCGATGTCGTCAAGCTCTTTTAGAGCTTCAGCGTCCTCGATCTGCACCACCACGAATGTTTCGCGGTTGGCATGATGCATGTATGTCATAGGGTCACTGAAGGAAGTATCGGCGTCCGACATTGCTGTTTCCGTGCCTCGTCGCCCTAGAGGCGGGTACTTGGCATTACGGATCGTCCAATCTGCCTCCTCTCGCGATTTCACGTGTGGAACCATGATGCCAGCAGCGCCATCCTGTAGAGGGCGGAAGAAGCTTGTATAGCCCTCGCCCTTTCGGATTCGCACCATTGCATCCAGGTCCACGATCCTAGAAGCAAGGATCATCTCTGCGACCTCGCGTTGGCTGATCGGACGGTGTTCCATGT
>ENA-UOUL01000502-UOUL01000502.1-bioreactor-metagenome-genome-assembly--contig:-NODE-502-length-66421-cov-4.381135_pt1 | contig 66421 bp, 64 predicted proteins | sample MGYA00249838_ERZ747220 | MGnify/ENA primary metagenome ERZ747220 (study PRJEB28778, sample SAMN05720191) | bioreactor metagenome | isolation source: Anaerobic biogas reactor | place: USA:Washington... | reverse complement strand
GAGGCCCCGGAGCGCATCCGCGACCTCGTGCAGGATATGGTGGATGAGTACGACCGCGCCAAGGCGGTGCTGGAGGAGCTACTCCCTCAGGAGGGCGCGTCATAGCCAGACGCTGCATGAAGCCTCATCTGGCGGTGTCCCCGCCGGCGCGAATCCCCTTGACACTCGCCGCTCGAAATGTTACAAATCTCGCCATCACATCGCATCCACCATCGAGGTCAACGTGAAAGCATCCCGATTCGTGTACATCACCGTGCTCGCCACGATCCTCCTTGGCTCCACGGCCCCCGCACCTCCCCCGGCGCGCGCGCGCGAACGCCTCACCTTTCAGGGCCACCTGCGCTACTCCGAGCACGGCCCCGGCGCGTCCGTGGATGGCATCGGCACCGCCCTCTTTGTCGGCGGCATGGGCGCGCCCATCGCGGCCGGCCGCCTGACTTCGGGCCTGCGCACCATCCTTTCGGTCCCAGGCATAGGCGACAACCCGAGTATGCAATCGATGAGCGAGATGCTGAACAGCGGCGTGCCCGTCAACGTAGCGGCGCTCGTGCCAGGCAGCGCTCGCTACGATGCCAACGTGCGCTTTTCCCTCGAGGAGGGTGACGACGGCGTCCTCCACCTCAAGGAGGGCTCCCTCACCTGGACGAGCATGAACAAGCTCGATTTCTCGTACGATAGCGGCACCATCAGCGACAGCTTTGGCGGCTCGGGGAGCTATACGCTCCAGCCCGACAAGGATAGCATCGACCTGGTCATCGACCGTGACACGGATCCCATGACGCTCGAACTCACCGTCGACATCTCGCACCCGGCGCCCACCTCGGGCAAATCGATCTGGAACGCGCTGGGCGGCGCGGTCGTGATGGAACTCGAGTCCGCGAACGGCGAGCAGGTGATGAGCGGTCACGCCTTCGGCCAGCCTATCCCTCCCTCGCCGTCCGGCGGTGGGCCCGCCGAGCACGGCATCTACTACTATCGCAAGGGCACCCTCAGCGACCTCGATGGCAGCGAGACGTGGCGCAACCTCCTCGACGCCCAGGTGCTGGTGGAGTACGAGATCGTCGACGAGTGCTCCGTATGGATGGACGTCCCCTCGGAGAACGATAGCCTCACCTACAAGGACGACGCCGCCGGCACGCTGGAGGTCGAGGCAACGGCTCACGCCTCGCCAAAAGCGTACGGCGACGACCTCGAATGGACCTTCCCCGAGATCGCGGGCTCCGACCTCACGGCTGACCCGGAGGATCGCCGCGGGGCGGAGGTGGCCTTTACCTACGAGGGTCTGCCAGACAAGAACTCCGACTTTGGTCGCAAGAAGGTGAGCCTGGAGTTCCGTGAGTTGGCCGACCGCTGCGAGAATCCGCCCGAGCGCAACGTCAAGGTGTTCTGGGATCTGGACGCCCGCAACAACCCCGACGGATCCGTCCCCAACTGGTTCTACTATTGGAAACAGACGAGCGCCGCCCAGGGGCACGGCGACGCCATCCTCCTGGACAGGTGCTCCTACTGGGGCTATTTCGACGGCTATGACCACCCGAGTAAAGCGAATGTCATCTATCTCTGCGACTGGGGCGAAGGGCCCTATAGCAGCAGCAACGACTATACCGGCAAGTTCGTCGAGGGGATCGACCACTATGCCTCCACCGTGCTCCACGAATGGACGCATCTGGAGAACTATCACGACTGGTGGCCCGAGGGGTACGATCGCTCGAAAGACGCCGACGGCGACCTCGTCCCCGACACCCGGGAGGCGTCCTACGGCATGAACCCTACCATGCGCGACACCTTCGGTCTCGGCTTCCGGGACGTGGAGGTGCCCGCCTATCTCCAGGAGCACACCTGGCCCAACGGCTCGTGCAATAGCCAGGACTGGTCAGACCCCGGCAAGCAGAGCGGAGGCTCATGATGCGATCCCACTTCTCACAGCCTCGCGCCCGGTCGTCGCGCAGAGTTCTGCTGCTCGGAGCACTGCGCATCGCCTTGCCGCTCCTGCTGGTCACGGGCTGCACCCTCTGCCCGCTGGTCGGCGGCCGACGGCAGGGTGACGAACCCACCCCCGCTGCCAGCGCTGTGGAAGGCGAGGCCACACCCACAGCCGTGCCCACGCCCGACGCCGCCACCCTCGATCAGGCGCTGTCCGAGGGGGACTGGGAGACGCGCATGGCGGCGGCCCACGCCGTCCCCGGGCGCGACGATATCCCGCTCCAGAACCGCGTCGATATGCTGTCCGATGCCCTGGCGCGGGAAGTGGACCAGCCCTCCGGGGAGCCCCAGCCCGATCACACCTACCTTTCCGCCGCGGGCATGTTGCGCGTGCGCCTCACGCGCAGCCTCGGCGACCTCGGCGGTAGCGCCGCCAAGATGCTGCGCCAGCGCGCCTCCGACGCCCAGGGGGACGCCCGGGCCTCCTACCTCATCGCTCTGGGCTATATGGGCGAGAAAGATGTGGCACCCGAGTTGCGCGATGCCCTACAATCGTCCCCGGACCCCGTCGTCCGCATGGACGCCGCCCGCGTTCTCGGCATTCTGGGCGATCGGGAGGCGATCCCGGCCCTACAGGCCGCGCTGGCCGACCCCTTTGTCGCCGAGGGCAGGGATAGCCTCGGAACCTACAGCCTCTACCCCGTGCGCGAGCAGGCGGCCGGCGCCCTCCATGCCATGGGCGTAACCGTCGAGCGCGACGGCGACACCTTTACTGCGAGACCCTGACATGACGACTCCTCCAGCCCCCAACCCACAACCCATCGCCGAGAGCCCGCAGAAGAGCAGTAATGGTTGCCTCAAGGGGTGCCTGATCGCCCTGCTCGTCGTGGGGCTCTTGCTGGTCGCCGGCACGGTCCTCGCCCTCACCGCCGGGCGCGCCTACGTGGCCCGCAGCCTCCCCGAGTGGGAGACGCGCTATCCGCTCTTGGGCCTCGGCATCGATCTCCTGAGCCTCCGCGAAGAGTTTGCCGCCCAGGGCGGCGTGCTCCCCGCCGGCGGGCGCCAGGCCGGCAGCGACAACAAGGCGCTCCTGCCCTCCGACGTCGTCGTGCACCCCTCGCCCGAAGCGGAGACGTACAACATTTCACCCGACCAAGTCACCGCCTTTCAGCGCGTCAAGGCGCCGGTGGATGACGTCGTGGCGCACCTGAGAACGGCGTGGGGTGAACACGACTGGTCGCTGCACGACGAGCGTGAGATCGCCGGCGCGCCGGTGCTGGTCTGGCAAAAGGGCGACCGTGTCTGTCGCATCGAGGTGCAGCCCATCGATCGCGGCGCCGAGGTCTGGCTGCGCTGCACCAACATGGGGCAGTAGAGCACGCCCAATCCACCCGCAATCGCAACCGGCGGAGCCGTCCGCCGGTTGCGACTGCGGGTCTTTTTCGTGTCGCCCATGCCCCCCTGCGCCTCGCAGAGGGCATGCCCCCACTCGCATGGCATCTCTTGCCGACCGCCCCTAGCGCCAGCCTGACATCCCGGCGACCTCACTCACCAGCAGGATCGCGCCGCGGAGGTTGACCGTTCGTAAAGTCCACTAATTCTGTATATTTTCTCCTGAATCTATGCTATAGTGGTTGTGCCATGAACGTGCTGTTCCGACTCACCGTAGCAGCATTCATTGCTGCCGAGGAGCAACACTATGCAACCGATCACTCCACCTAGCCATTCGCGGTATCGCCTCGTGCTCTGGTTGGCCCTCATGGCGCTCCTGGTGGCCGCGTGCTCTCGCGGCCCCGCAGCCCAACCCCCACCCGTCTCGGCCGACGACCCACCCGCGCCCGACATCGCGTTCACCCTCGAGACCGCCTCGGGTCAGGGCGGCCTGCGCTATGTGGGCGTGGGCGGCGATATCGACGGCGTCGTGAATCCCACCCTGACGGTCTCGGCGGGCGCCACCGTCGAGATTACGCTACGTAATGGCGACGGCATGCCCCATGACGTCGTGGCGCCGGACGTGGGCCTGGCATCAGAGCAGATCTCCGGACGAGGCTCCACTACCGTGGTCCGCTTCCGCGTCGAAGAGACGGGCTCCTTTGCCTACTGGTGCAGCGTCCCGGGGCATCGAGCCGCCGGTATGGAGGGCGCCATCGTCGTGGGCGAGGCAGAGGCCCACGTCCCCCCCGCGTCGGCGCCGCGCATCTCCCGCGACCCCACCGACATCCCCGAGCCCGTCGCCTCTCGGCCCCCTCAGACCGTCCGGGTCGAACTGGAGGCCGTCGAACTCGATGGACAGCTTGCCGACGGCGTGACCTACACCTAACGGACCTTTGACGGCACCGTTCCCGGCCCCCTGCTCCGCGTCCGCGTCGGTGACAGCGTCGAGGTGCGTCTCACCAACCGCGCGGACAGCTAGGTCACCCATTCCATCGATCTGCACGCCGTCACGGGCCCGGGCGGCGGCGCGGACCTGACGCAGGTTCCCCCGGGTGAGGAGCGGACGTTCTCCTTCCGTGCCCTGAAGCCCGGCCTCTACGTCTACCACTGCTCCACGCCGATGGTGGCCCACCACATCGCCAATGGCATGTACGGCCTGATCCTGGTGGAGCCGGAGGGCGGGCTCTCGCCCGTGGATCGCGAGTTCTATCTGATGCAGGGCGAGGTCTATACCCAGGATCCTCACGGGCAGGCGGGTCACCAGGAGTTCGATCTGGACAAGCTGCTGCGCGAGACGCCCGAGTACTGGGTGCTGAACGGCGCCGTGGGGGCCGTGGCCGGTGAGGGGGCGTTGCGCGCCGAGGTCGGCGAGACGGTGCGCGTGTTCTTTGGCGTAGGCGGCCCCAACCACGTGGCGTCGTTCCACGTCATCGGCGAGATCCTCGATCGTGCCTACGACCAAGCATCGCTCACCTCCCCTCCTCTCACCGACGTGCAGACGATCATGGTGCCGCCGGGAGGCGCCACGGTGGCGGAACTCGCCCTGGAGGTGCCCGGCGACTATGTCCTGGTCGACCACGCCCTGTCGCGCGTCGAGCGCGGGCTAAAGGGCGTACTGACGGCGACCGGCGAGGAGAACCCCGACGCCTACCGTGCGAGCCCAACGCCCTAGGCCCGCACGGGCACCCGCCTGCTCTGCCCCGCGGCCGCCTCGGTGAGGTGTTGGAGCGCCCCAACTCCGTGGACTGACCCTGCTGCCGCGTCCCTTGACGTGCCCGATAGGCCGTGGTAAGAAACACCTCACAGTAATGCGGGGTGGATTGCGCTGTGTGGATCGCGTCCACGCAACTTTGCCCAGCACCATGGACGTGCATGGGAAAGGTAGGTGACCATGGCAGGCAACGAGAGACCGGTGCGGCTCGCCATCCTGGGTACCGGCGCGATTGGGGGCATCCATGCCTTGGCGGCCCAGGAGGCGCCCGAGGTCACCGTGACGGCGGTGTGGAGCCGCACGCCTTCGCATGCCCGCGATCTCGCCGAGCGCGTGGCGGCGACGGCGTACGACACCATCGAGGAGACCGTCTCGCGCCATGACGTCGACGCCGTGGTGGTATGCACGCCCACCTTTCTCCACCGTGAGCACGCCATCACCGCGGCGCGCGCCGGCAAGCACGTCATCTGCGAGAAACCGTTGGCCCGCGAGCTGGGGGACGCCGAGGCGATCCTAGAGGCAACGCGGAACGCGGGCGTGCGCTTGCTCGTCGCCCACGTGGTGCGCTTCTTTCCCGAGTTCGTGGCGCTGCGCCGCGCCGTGCTCGACGGCGTCGTGGGCCAGCCAGCCGTCGTCCGCATGTCGCGCGGCAGTGGCTACCCGCGTGGGCGCGACGACTGGCACGTCTCCTACCGGCAGAGCGGCGGCGTGCTGCTCGACATGGGCATCCACGACCTCGACTGGCTCCTGTGGACGTTCGGCCCGGCCGAGCGCGTCTACACGCGGGCGCTCGATCCCGTCTCGCGACCCGAGTACGTGGACTATGCCCTGACGACGGTGCGTCTGCGCGGCGGCGCCATCGCCCACATCGAGTCGTCGTGGGCCGAGACGGGCGGCTTTCGCACCCACGGTGAGGTAGCGGGCGACGCCGGCCTGCTCACCTATGACAGCGCCCTGAACCCCGCGCTGAGCGTCAGCCCACGGCAGCCCGTGGCGGCGCCCCGCATCGCCATCCCGACGACCTACACCGTCGAGAGCCCCTACGTGACCCAGATCCGCCACTTTGCGCGGTGCATCCGCGGCGAGGTCGAGCCGGTCATCGCGCCGGAGGAGGCCTACGAGGCGCTGCGCGTCGCCCTGACGGCCCTCGACACCGCCCGCAGCGGGCAGCCCGCACGGCTGTCGTAAGGAGGAGACCCATGCGCATAGGACTGTGGAGCCTGGCGCACATGCACGGCTACGGTTACCTGTCGGCACTGCGGCGGCGGGAGGGGGTCGAGTTGGTGGGGCTCGCCGATGAGGAGCCCGCGCGCGGGGAGCGGGCCGCCGCCGACAGCGGCGTGCCCTTTTACGCCGATCCCGACGACCTCCTCGCCCGCGTCGACGCGATGGTCATCACCTCGGCCAATGCCGACCATCGCGCCATGGCGGTGCGCGCCGCCCAGGCGGGCGTGGCCGTGCTCCTGGAAAAGCCCATCGCCACGACGTACGCCGACGGGCGCGCCCTCGTCGACGCCTTTGCCCGCGCCGGCCGCACGCTGGCCACCGCCTTCCCCTGCCCATTCAGCCCCGCCTTCCAGGAACTGCTTGACGCCGTACGCGCCGGGCGACTGGGCCGATTGCTGGCCATGCGCACCACGAACCGGGGGTCGATGCCGGGGGGCTTTTTCATTCAGCTCGAACGCTCCGGCGGGGGCGCCGTCATCGATCACACCGTCCACGTGGCCGACCTGCTGCGACGCCTTACGGGTGCGGAGCCGACGCGGGTATACGCGGAGGTGGGGCACGGCCTCTATCACCAGGAGTGGGACGATAGCGGACTGCTGAGCATCGACATGAGCGACGGCAGCGTGGCAACACTCGACTGCAGCTGGTCGCGCCCCAAGAGCTATCCCACCTGGGGCGACGTCACCCTGCACGTCATCGGCGAGGAGGGCACCGCCGACGCCGACCTCTTTGGCCAGCATCTGCACTACTACCCCGGCGAGGAGGCCAGGCCGCGCTGGCTGGGCTGGGGCTCTGACGTCGATGCCCTGATGATCGACGATTTCGTGGCCGCGGTAAACGATGGACGCGCGCCGCGCAGCACCGGTGAGGACGGCCTGCGCGCGCTGGAGGTGGCCCTGGCGGCGTACGCCTCGGCCAGGGAAGGGCGCGCCGTGGAGATCGACGAGGTGCGCGCGATGTAGGGGCCGGACGCCGTCCGGCCCGCGCTGCGACGGCCGCGCTTCTCTCGGTGAGGGCGTGCGCCACCGGTCCCGGCGCGGCGCGCACCGGCGTGCGCGCCCTACGCAGCCCCGCGCGCCTGGGAACCCTCAACGTTGTAGGGGCCGGACGCCGTCCGGCCCGCGCTGCGACGACCGCGTTTCTCTCGATGAGGGCGTGCGCCACCCGAAGCGGCGCGGCGCGCACCGGCGTGCGCGCCCTACACGGGGCGCGCGTTAGTGGCGCGCTATTCCGCGTTCGCTTCCTTGTTGCCCTTGTTTCGGCGGCGCTCGCGAGGAATATAGCGGTCCTCGATGACGTCGAACCAGCGCAGGATGATCCACACCAGCACTGACGCCAGGATGACGATAAAGTACATCCCCATGGCGGCGCCTAGGCCCACGGCCGCCGCCGCCCACAGCGCCGCGGCCGTGGTCAGCCAGCGCACCTCTCCTCGCGCCTGCAGGATGACGCCGGCCCCCAGGAACCCCACGCCCTGTGCCACCCCGGCCATGGCGCGCACCGCGTCCACCGGCTCGCCGGCGCGCAGCGCCATCTCCTGAGCGGACAGCACGAACACCGCCGCCGCCATCGACACCAGCATATGGGTGCGCAAGCCCGCTGGCTTGCCGCGGCGCTCCCGCTCATAGCCGATCAAACCGCCCAAAAAGACGGCGAGACCCAACCTGACAGCGACTTCCCACCACGGTGAAACGGGCATGGTAGTCCTCCCTGTTCGTCGCGTCGATACCGTATTCTAGCCGCGCCGCGCAGCGCTGACAACAACGGGCCGCTCCACGTTCGCGGTTCACCCAAGCCTTACGAACCCTTTTGCGCTCGCTTTTGCCGGGTGGTAGAATCAAGGTGATTCCTGGCTGAGCCCCGGACATTCCTGCAACCCTTCCCTGCGCTCGCGCGTATTACCAGAGGATGGCGCATTGCATCCAAAAAAGACTAACCACGGAGGCACGGAGGACACGGAGGAGAGGCTGAGGGTCATCCCCTCAACATAGCGACGACGTGAACTAGATGATGGCGGGTCGGATGTTCCTGTTCGTCTCTGTGCTCTCTGTCTCCGTGGTTCCTCCCTCTCCGTGTTCTCACATTGGCGATGAGTGGGTGAGCGATGGAAACCAGGCCCTTGACGCCGGGCACAACCCTGCGGGGGAAATACCGCATCACGCGCCTCGTGGCCGGCGGCGGCATGGCGTGGGTGTACGAGGTGGAAGAGGTCCAGCCCGACGGCAGTCGCCAGATCTGGGCGATGAAGGAGCTGCGCGCCGACGCCAGTGACACCCACTCTCTCGAGGAGGGTCGGCGCCTGTTCGAGCAAGAGGCCAACATCCTGGTGCGCCTCAGCCACCCGAACCTGCCCAAGGTGGCGGCCTTTTTCGAGGAGAACGGCCGCTCCTACCTGGTAATGGAGTTCATCCACGGCGAGTCGTTGGAGAAGCGGCTGGAATACGCCAACGCGCCGATCCTGGAGGGCCAAGTGCTCGACTGGGCCGTGCAGGTGTGCGACGTGCTGCACTATCTCCACACCCGCCCGACGCCGGTGATCTTTCGCGACATGAAGCCCAGCAACGTGATGGTCACGCCGGAGGGACGCGTCAAGCTCATCGACTTTGGCATCGCCCGCACCTACAAGGTGGGGCAGCGCCGCGACACCATCTCCATGGGGTCCGAGAACTATGCCGCGCCCGAGCAGTGGGGCAAGGCGCAGACCGACGCCCGCGCCGACATCTATGGGCTGGGCGCCACCATGTACCATCTGCTCACCAACGTGCCGCCGCTGCCCGCCTTTGTGCCCACGCCGCGGGTGCCCATCGAGCAGTACAATCCGGCGGTGACCGAGCGCACCACCGCGGTGGTGGCGCGGGCCATGGCCGAGGACCGTGAGGCGCGCTATCCCTCGGCGGCCGCCATGCGCGAGGCGCTCATGGAGTGCCTGCCGCGTTCCGAGCGCCGCAGGATCGAGGCGCGCTCGCAGGCCGTCCAGGCCGCCGCCGATGCGGCGCCAAGCGGCGTGCCGGCCCGCACACCGCCGCGTGCTCCCGCGCCGGCAACGCCGAGGCCCGTGGCCGTGCCGCGCCCGACGCCGTCGCCACAGGCGACGCCACAGCCGCGCACACCGCCGGCCGCCGCGCCTGCTGCGGCGACACCGTCCGCGACACCGTCGCCCACGACGCCGTCACCGCGCCCCGGCCCGCCCGTCATCGTGGAAAAGCCCCCCACGGAGCGCACCTGCCCGCGCTGCCGGGAGGTGAATCGCCCCTCGGCGCGCTTTTGCCGGCGCTGTGGCTACGTGTTCGTGCCGCCGCTGCCGCCGGTGCTGTCGCTGGTAGAGCCGGTAGAGGCGCGCTGGGAGTACCCGCTGCGCGATAGCAGCGTCCTCATCGGGCGGCGGGGCGGCGAGTTGCCGGTAGATTTGGATCTCGACTTCTATGACCCTGAGGGGTACGTCTCGCGCAATCACGCTCGCATCACCATGGAGCGCCGGCGCTATCAGGTCACCGACCTGGGCAGCGCCAACGGCACGTACGTCAACGACGAGCGCATCGCGCCGCGCCAGCCCCGGTCACTGCGCCAGGGCGATCGCATCCGGCTGGGGCATATCGTGTTACGTTTTCAGATTCGATGAGCCCGCCCGTGGCCGTCGTACGGGCAAACAGGAGCTAACCCCATGGCGTTGAATGCCACGCAGTGTCCCCACTGTGGACGAGAGAACCGCCCCGGCGCCGGATTCTGCGCCTGGTGCGGGGGCACGCTGCCCGCCGTCCAGAACGACGCGATGTCGCCCGACCGGGCGCAGGAGGAGTCGCCAGCATCCGCCCAAGCCGCCGCCTTGCGCGAGGAACCGTCTGAGGGGCAGGAGCCCCACGGGGAGATCGAGGGCACCGTGATGCGCGACGCCGAGGTTCCGCCGCCCGACGGCGCGCCCGAGGGTACGCCGGATGGCGCACCATCAGGCGTCGGCGAGGGGGAGCGTGAGCCGCCGCCGGCGGAGGCCCCGTGGGTCGGCAGGCCCACCGTCAAGCTCGTCGAGCCAGAGGTCCCCGAGGCGCCTGAGGCGCTCGACGTGCCCGAACAGGACGAGACGCCGGTGAGCACCACCCCGCTCGCCCCCGGGACGGTGGTCGCGGACCGCTTTGAGATCGTCGAACTCGTGGAGAGCAGCCCGGAGCACAATCGCTACCGCGCTCGCGACCTATCGCGCTGCGCCACCTGCGGCTACGAGGGCAACGTGCCCGGTGACGCTTACTGCGCCGAGTGCGGCGCCTCCCTGCAAGAGCCCGCCTACGCCAGCATCCTGGAACAGCTGCACGTCCCGCCCGAGGCGTACGACGCCCACTTTAGCGAGGGGCGCCGCGACTACTATGTGACCGTCGAGCCGGCGCTGGGCGAGGTTGAGCCGCCGGCGGCCGGCCCGGAGGCCCCGCCGATCCGGCTGGCGTGGGGGCGCGCCACCGACCAGGGGATCACGCGCGACCACAACGAGGACTATATGGAGGGGTGGCTCTACACCCGCGCCAGCGGCGGCCTGGTGGCGCTGTTCGTCGTCGCCGACGGCCTGGGCGGGCAGGACTCGGGCGAAGTCGCCAGCAAGATGGCCACCGAGGCGGTCTGGGACGCGCTGCGCGAGGCCGTGTGGCAGCCCATCATCGAGGGAGAAGAGCTGGCGCCCGACGTGCTGGAGGAGAGGGTCGCGGAGGCCGCCCGCGCCGCCAATCGCACCGTGTACGACGAGCGCATGGCGCGCGATAGCGAGATGAGCACGACCCTCTCGATGGCGCTCATCGTCGGCGCCACGGCGTACATCGCCAACGTGGGCGACAGCCGCGCCTATCTCTGGAACGCCGACGGCCTGCGGCGCATCACCCGCGACCACTCCCTGGTGCAACGCCTGGTGGATGCCGGGCAGATCACCCCGGAGGAGGTCTATACGCACCCACAGCGCAACCTGATCTACCAGAGCATCGGCGACCGCCCCGAGGTGCAGGTGGATACGTTCCGCCGGCACCTGGCTGTGGACGATCGCCTGGTGCTGTGCAGCGACGGCCTGTGGGAGATGGTACACGATGACGGGTTGGAGGAGGTGTTGCTGTCCGAGCCGGACCCGCAGCGGGCGTGCGACCGGTTGGTGCAGAACGCCAACCTCGCCGGCGGCGAGGACAATATCACCGTCATCATCGTCCAGGCGCAACGCGCCTGACCGCGACAGGAGGCAGCGATGGCTGACGAACTGACACTTACGTCGACGCTGAACAAGGCATTCGTGCCCGTAACGAGCACCCAGCAACTCGTCTATGCCCTCATCGACGTCAAGCCGAATGAGGTGATTTCGCAGAGCCGCATGAGCCTGAACTTTGGTTTTGTGCTCGACCACAGCGGCTCGATGCGCGGCGCCAAGATCGACCGCCTGAAGGACGCCGTGGCACTGGCCCTCAGCAAGATGGCGCCCGACGACTTGGTCTCGGTGACCATCTTTAGCGACAGCGCCGAGGTGATCGCCGGAAGTGGGCCCCTGGCGGACAAGCGCGGCAACCTCAACAACAAGGTGCAGCGCATCCGCGCCGGCGGCGGCACCCAGATGTCCCGAGGGCTGAGCCTGGGCCTGCGTGAGGTGTACCGGCAGTTCGCCGCCGAGCGCGTCAACCAGGTGTTGCTCCTCACCGATGGACAGACCTACGGCGACGAGGCGCAGTGCCTCAAGCTCGCCAAGGAGGCGGGCGAACACCATATCCCCGTCCAGGCGCTGGGCCTGGGCGACGACTGGAACGAGAAGCTGCTCGACGAGATGGGGCAGCTCAGCGGCGGCGACTCGGACCTCGTCGAGTCGCCCGACGAGATCGTGCCCCTCTTTTCCCAGACGGTGGAGCGCTCGCAAAAGTCGGTGGTGCGCAACGCGCAGATGATCCTCCGACTGGTGGGGGGCGTCGTGCCGCGCCAGGTGTGGCAGGTGACGCCGCACATCAACAACCTGGGCTATACCCCCATCGGCGAGCACGACGTCCAGGTTCCGTTGGGCGACCTGGACGCCGAGGAGGGGAAGGCGCTGCTCGTGGAGCTGCTGCTCCCGCCGCGCCAGCCCGGGCGCTACCGCATCGCCCAGACCGAGGTGACGTACGACCTGCCGCTGCAGAATGTGATCGGCGCCCGCGCCCGCAGCGACGTGATCATCAGCTATACCACCGATGCCCTGCAGGCGGAGCAGTACAACGCCGGCGTCATGAACCTCATCGAAAAGGTCACGGCCTACAAGCTCCAGACGCGGGCGTTGGCCGAGGCGGAGATGGGCAACATTCAGGGCGCCACGCAAAAGCTCCGCGCCGCCGCCACCCGCCTGCTCGAGCTGGGCGAGACAGACCTCGCCGAGGCCGCCAGCCAGGAAGCCGCCAACCTCGAGCAGTCCGGCCAGATGTCGTCGAGCGGCACGAAAAAGCTGCGCTACCAGACGCGCAAGCTCACGCAAAAGCTGCCCGAACTCTAGAGGCGGACCTACGTGAGGAGGCGCGCCATGGGCGTGCCCGTTCACCAGTCAAGGAGTACACCATGCGATGCCCGAACTGTGGTAATGAGGCTCAAGAGGACGCCGTGTTCTGCGATCAGTGCGGCACGCGGCTGCGTCAGCCTGAGGCGGCCGCCCCCACACAGGTGGAGGCGCCCGCCCCTCAAGCAGCCAGCACCTCGCCGGCGCCCGCGCCCGTCGCGGCGCCCGCCACCAACGTATGCCCCAACTGCGGGGCCAACAACACCCCCGGCGAGATGTTCTGCTCGGAATGCGGCACGCGCTTGTCAGCGCTACAGCCCGAGCCGGCGGCCGTCGCCGAGAGGGCGGCCCCTGCCGTGAGGACCGATCCCAACACCTGCCCCGAGTGCGGCGCCCAGCTCGCCGAGGGGGACGAGTTCTGCTACGCCTGCGGCGCCGACCTGCGCGACCGCGTCATCGCCGAGGCGCCCGCGCCTACGGCTGAGGAGGCCCCCGCCGCCCCCACAGAGGCGGCCCCGCCCAGCTCGCCGCCCGTCGAGGTGGCTCCGCCGCCCCTGGAGGAGGTAGAGGAGGTTCCGGCGTCCGCCGTGACGGCGGCGGGAACCGAGGCCGAGGCGGTGCCCGCGCCAACGCCGGCGTACGTCGCCCCCGACCTGGCCACGCCCCAGTCCCACCTAGAGTGCCCCGCCTGCGGCGCTGAGGTGGCGCCGGGCGACGCCTTCTGCGAGTTCTGCGGCGCGGCGCTGACCGATCGCGCCGTCGCCTCTGCGGAGAACATCGCCATCGCCGCCGCCACGGCCGAGCCCGAGGCGGCGCCGCTGGAGGCGCGCCCTCCGGCGCCCGAGGTGCCGCCGGAGGTCTCTCCCACGCAGCCTCGCCTGGTGGTCCCCGAGAGCGGCGTGGAGATGCCGCTAGCGTCGGGCACAGAGACCCTCGTGGGGCGCGAGGACCCGTACAGCAGCGTCTTTCCCGATATCGACCTGACGCCGCATGGCGGCGAGCAGGGCGGCGTGTCGCGCCGGCATTTCAAGATCACCCTGTCGGGCGGGCAGTACCTGATCGAGGACCTGAACAGCACCAACGCGACGATGCTCAATCGTCAGCGCCTGCAGCCCGGCCAGCCGGTGGCCCTCGCCGATGGGGACGAGATCCGCGCCGGACGCGTGCGACTCATCTTTAGGCTCGCATCGTGATGGTGAGATGAGTTCCACTGTGCCGCGCCTTTGCCCGCACTGTCACCGCGAGGTTCGGCCGCAGTCGCGCTTTTGCCCCCATTGCGGGCGGGGCCTGGGCGCGGCCGTGGCCGACCCCAACCTGCTGAACGGCGGCAACTATCGCATCATCCGCTCGCTGACCAAGGGCGGCATGGGCCACGTCTTTCTGGCCGAGGATCGCCGCGCCTTTGACCGCCCCTGCATCGTGAAGCAGATGATCGAGTACTATGACCCCTCCGATCCCGAGGAGCGCCGGCGGGCGCAGGAGCGCTTTGAGGAGGAGGGGCGAACGTTGGCCTCCCTCAGCCATCCCGGCGTGCCCAAGATCTATTCCTTCTTTGCCGAGAACGGCCGCTTTTACATCGTCATGGAATACGTCGAGGGGGAGAACCTCGAGGCGTTCGTGACGCACATCGATGAGAACGGCACCGTGGTGCGCCCGATCCGCCGCCTCCCTCAGGAGGAGGTGGTGCGCGCCATCATCCAGGTGGCGCGGACCCTGGAGTACCTCCATGCCCAGCCGCGCCCGGTGGTGCACCAGGACATCAAGCCGGCCAACCTGATCCTCGAGCGCCAACTGGGCAACGCGCGGCTCGTCGATTTCGGTACGGCGCGCGCCGAGATACCACCCGGCGAGACCCCCGGCAACGGGCGGCGCGCCAGCATCTATGGCACCGACGGCTACGCCCCGCCGGAGCAGTACCAGGGTAAGGCGGTGCCCCATTCGGACGTGTTCGCCCTGGCGGCGACCGCCTACCATCTGCTCACAGACGACGACCCGCGTGAGCACCCCTTCAAGTTCCCCCGCATCCCTGACCTGCCGCGGGAGCTGCGCGCCACGCTGGATCGCGCCCTGCGCGCCGAGCCGGGCGAGCGCAGCAGCGCCGCCGAGATGCGCCAGGCCCTGGAGACGCTGGCCACCCCCCGCCGGACCCTGGAAGCGTTCACCTTCCCCGGCGGCGTGCAGATTCGCAGCGTGGGGGCGCTGCCCGCCCTGACCGACGAGCACTGGGACGCCGCCCGCTCCTTCCTGTACAACGGCGACTTTCAGCGCTGGCTGCGCGACATCAACCGTCACGACCTGGTGGTCGCGGCTGACGAGATCATCAAGGATGAGCCCAACCACGACAAGGGTCTGGAAGAGTTCGTCCGCGTGGTGGACCCGGGCATCCCACGGCCCGTCGTGACCGCCGACCCGCCCGCCATCAACCTGGGCGCCATCGCCCGCGAGTCGGCCCTCATCCGCCGGGTGACGGTGCTCAACACGACGCGTGGCTACTCCCTGGCCAGCGTGTCGGCGTCCCAGCCGTGGATCGAGGTGTACCCCACGGCGCTGAACCTGTGGGCCGCCATCCCCGCCGACGTGCGGGTGCAGGTGCGCGCCGAGGGGCTCCCCTTCCGCAGCCGCCAGCGCGGCGAGGTGACCATCGAGGCGCCCGACCAGGACCCGATCGTCATTCCCGTCACGGCGCAGGTGTCGCTGACGCGCGAGGTATGGCGCCTCATCCGCCGGGCGCTGCGCGGCGCCGTCCCCGAGGCATGGCGCGCCGGCACCCGCGCCTGGCGACGCATGGCGCGGGTGGCGCGCGGCATCCGCCGGCCCTTTGCGGCGGCGCCGTGGCTCATCTGGATCGTCTGGCTGGCACTGGCCGCCGGCATCGGGGCCGGCCTCTACTACCTGCCCCCCTCGCTGGAGGGGCTATCCGCCTTTGGTCTCGTCTTGCGGCGCCCCCAGGTATGGAGCGATTATGTCGCCCCGATGCTGCTGGGCCCGCCCTTCCTGGTGTCGGCCCTCTGGCTGGTCACCGTCTTTGTCGTGCTGGTAGTCGCCACCGTCGCGGGGGCCGTGCGCGGCGTGTGGAAATCGTTCTTCCGATAGCGAGCCCACCCATGCTGTGTCCCAACTGTGGCACCACGAACGACGCGGGCGCGCGCTTTTGCGCGCGCTGCGGCGCCGCGCTGCCCATGGCCGACGCGAGGCCCGCCCTGCACCCAGGGCAGACGATGAACGGTGGCCAGTTTCGTATCACACGCCAGCTGGGCCACGGCGGCATGGGCGCCATCTACCTCGCCGCGAACACCCATGCCTTTGACCGGCTTTGCGTCATCAAGGAGATGATCGCCTACTATGAGCCGGGGGACGAGGCCAAGGCCAGGGAGCGGTTCGAGCGCGAGGCGCGCACGCTGGCCTCCCTAAAGCACCCCGGCATCCCCGACATGTACGGCTACTTTTCCGAGGGCGGCCACAACTATATCGTCATGGAGTACATCGAGGGGGAGGACCTGGAGAACGCCCTCGAGCGCTCCCGCGACGGGCTGGACGTGGACGAGGTGGTGCGCTATGGTGTCGAGGTCTGCCGCGTGCTGGAGTACCTCGCGGCCATCTCGCCCGAGCCGGTGGTGCACTGCGACGTCAAGCCGGCCAACATCATCATCGATCGCAACAGCCGGCAGGCGGTGCTGGTGGACTTTGGCACGGCCAAGACGCGCTACCTGCGCTCCGCTGCCGCTCCCGATCCGCGGCGCGCCAGCGTCTACGGCACGGTGGGCTATGCCCCGCCCGAGCTGTACCGCGGCGAGGCGACGCCCAAGGCGGATGTCTTTTCGCTGGCCGCCACCATGTACCACCTCCTTACCGGCGATGACCCCCGCGAGCACCCCTTTCAGTGGCCGGGCCTGGAGAGCATTCCACCCCAGTTGCGCCTCACGCTGGAGCAGGCACTGGCCAACGAGGAGGAGGCCCGTCTCGATGCCGAGGCGTTCCGCCGCCAGCTCGAGGCGTTTCGCGCCGCCCGCGCGTCGACCATCCAGCCCCTCGTGTTCCCCGAGGGGAACGCCGCCACGACGCTCACCGGCGTCCTCGACCTCGCCCTGCGCTACTGGGGCTATGCCCGCGAGATCCTCTACGACGGCAGCCTGGACGCCTGGCTGCGCCACACCCTGCACGATCCCGTGGCCGCGAACGTGGCCGCCGATGCGGTGCGCGAGCACGCCGGCACACCCGACGCCGGGCTGGTAGCCTTTCTGCGGACGCTGAACCCACGCCTGCCAGAGCCCGCCGTCACCCTGACGCCCGCCGAGGTGACGCTGGAGCGCAGCCCCTCCGCTTCCGCGAGCCTGGAGGCCAGCAACGCCGGCCCCGGTGGATGGTACGGGGCAGTGACCACCAGCGCCCCCTGGCTGCGCGTGACCCCGCACGAGCTATCCATCGCGCCGGGCGAGCGCGTCGCGCTGCAGCTTGGCGTCGACGCCAGAGCCTTGCCGCAGGGCGCCGGACGGGAGACCGCGCGGGTGATGCTGGGCGCGTCACAGCCCGTCGCCGAGGCACGGGTGAGGCTTCGGGGCGCCACAGCCTCTGCGGCGGCGCCACCGGCGGCCAGACCGGCCCGGCCCGCGCCGGCGCGCCCGGCCGCCACGCCGCGCCGGCGAACCGTCGGGCGGGTGCTCATGGCGCTGGCGCTGCTGACGGCGCTGGCCATCTTGGCGCTCGAGGTGCTGCCCCTCCCCATCGGCGGCGCCGACGTCGAACGCGGCGTCGAGGCGCTGCAGGCCGGCGACTGGGCCAGGGCCCGCCGCCTGCTGGCCAACCTGGACGGCACGGATGGCGAGCAGGTGCGCGCCGTAGCGAGCGTGCTGAACGACGAGATGGTCACCATCCCGGCGGGCACGCTGCGCATGGGTCGCGACGACGGAGCCATCGACGAGCGCCCTGTGCGCGACGTGCCGGTGGCGGCGCTGGACGCCGACCGTCTCGAGGTGACGAACGTCCAGTATCGATGGTTCGTCATCGACCAGGGACTTTCGGCCCCCGCTGGCTGGTCGGGGTCGACCGCCTACCCGCGCGGCGAGGCGCTCCACCCCGTGACGGGCGTCACCTGGGCCGATGCGGAGGCCTACTGCGCCTGGGCGGGCAAACGCCTCCCCACGGAGGCCGAGTGGGAGTGGATCGCACGCGGGCCCGAGGGGCGCCTCTTCCCCTGGGGTGCCGTCGAACTCAGCCCGCCGCCGGCCAACTCGGGCAACCCCGAGGACGGCTCGATCATCGCCGTGGGCGGCCACCCCGACGGCGCCACGCCGCTGGGCGTGCTGGACATGGCCGGAAACGTCCGCGAGTGGACGGCCGACCGCTACGGCCCCTACCGCGATCCCCACGCCCCGCCCGAGCAGGGCACGCGCATGGCGGTGCGCGGCAGTTCCTGGCGCACCTACAACGACGTCGCCTCGGCACGCGAGAGCGCCGACGCCGACACCGCCGCCGACGATCTCGGGTTCCGGTGCGTGCGATGAGTGTACTGCGCCTCCTGATCGTCGCCGAGGATCCCCTGGCGCGGGCCGGCCTGGCCGCCGCGCTGGCGTCCGAGCCGGAGGTCGAGGTCGTTGGGCGGCTCGGCCCGTCGGACGAGATCATCACCCGGGTGGCGGCATTCGATCCCGACGTGGTGCTGTTCGACCTCGGATGGGAGGGGGGCCGCGGCGAGGCCGGCCCCGACGCCCTCGCCGACCTGATCGACGCCGCTCGGACCGTCGTCGTGATGGTGGCCGACGCGGGGCAGGCGCGACAGGCGTGGTTGGCCGGCGCCAACGCCATCCTGTCGCGCGAGAGCGCCGCTCCGGAGGTGGTCGCCGGACTGCGGGCCGCCCACGCGGGCCTGGTGGTCGTCGATCCCGAGCTGAGCGACGTACTCTCGTCCCGCTCGCGCGAGGCGGAGCCCCTCATCGAGGACCTCACCCCGCGCGAGTTGGAGGTGCTCGATCTGGTGGCCGACGGCCTGACGAACCGCGCCATCGCCCAGCGTCTGGGGATCAGCGAGAACACGGTCAAGTTCCACCTCAACGCCATCCTCGGCAAGCTCGGTGCCCAGAGCCGCACCGACGCCATCGTCCGCGCCACGCGCCTCGGCATCATCGCCCTCTGACCTACCCATTCGAGTAGTGCCCCACCCCACGGATGGTTGGCGCCATCCACGCCACCTCCTGGTATGATAGAGTCAGATTGCTCACCGCAGAGGGAACAGAGTATCCTTCTATGTAGTGACGACTTCAGTCGTTTTTTTTCTCTACGATGGGGAGAACGAATGAATTCGTTACTACGTAGTCACTGCACTGTGTGGTGATAATCAGTTCGCTATTCCCGCCTATAGCTCGAGGAGCGAATGAGCCCATCGCTACATGGCATGACTGCTATGTAGTAATGACTCTAGTCGTTTCTTTTTATCTATCGAAGGGAACGAATGAATTCGTTACTACATAACGTGACGCCTTTGTAGTGACGACCCTTCTGGAGAGAGGGAGAGCAGGAAATCGCTTCGCCACTGCAGCGATGATCAACACGGGTTCTTACTCCCGCCCTCTCTGCGATCGCTGCGGACTCTGCGGTTACCAGCTTGGAGGTTAGCATGGCAGAAGTACTGAACGAGTTCTCTCGCGCCCTTGCCGACGCCGTCGAGGCGGGTGGGCGCTATACCGTACGCGTCGAGGCGCGGCGCCGACTGCCCGCCAGCGGCGTGATCTGGTCGCCCGACGGCGTCATCGTCACCGCCCACCACGTGGTGGAATGGGACAACAACATCACCGTCGGCCTGCCCGACGGCCGCTCCGTGGCCGCCCGCCTCGTCGGGCGCGACCCGGCCACCGATCTCGCCGTCCTGCGCGCCGACGCCTCCGGCCTGGAGGCCGCGCCCCTGGCCGATGATGAGGGGCTGCGCGTCGGTCACCTCGTCCTATCGCTGGGCCGCCCCGGCCGCACCGTGCAGGCCACACTGGGGATCGTCTCGGCGCTCGGCCAGGCGTGGCGCACCATGGGCGGCGGCCAGATCGACCGCTACCTGCAGACCGACACGGCCATGTACCCCGGCTTTTCCGGCGGGCCGCTGGTCGACGCCGCCGGACGCGTGCTGGGCATCAACAGCTCGGCGCTGCTGCGCGGCATCAGCCTGACGGTGCCGGTAGCCACGGTCCGTCGGCTCGTCGAGACGCTTCTGGCCCACGGGCACGTGCCCCGCGGCCATCTGGGCGTCAAGGTGCAGCCCGTCAGGCTCCCCAGCGCCGTGGCGACGCGCATCGGCCAGGAGACGGGCGTGCTGCTCCTCTCCGTCGAGGCGGGCAGCCCGGCGGAGCGCGCGGGGCTGCTGCTGGGGGACACCATCGTGGCCCTCGACGAGCAGCCGGTGCGCGACATCGATGACCTCATGGCGCTCCTGAGCGGCGATCGCGTCGGATCGGCGGTGCCCGTGCGGGTGCTGCGCGGCGGCGAGGTGCGCGACCTGACCGTCACCATCGGTGACCGGGGATAGGGGGCGCCATGCCGAACATCGTTGAGCAGGTCAACCACGACATGGATGCCGTCATCGAGCGCGTGTGGCAGAGCCTGGTTCAGATCCGTAACGGATTCGGCGCGGGCGCCGGCACCATCTGGCACCCCGACGGGCTGATCGTCACCAACGCCCACGTCCTCGGGGCCCACGGGCTGTCGGTCATCCTGAGGGATGGCAGGACCCTCCCCGCTCGCGTGCTGGCCGCCGACCGCACCCACGACGTGGCGGCGCTGGCCGTCGACGCCTCGGGGCTGCCCACCATCACGCTGGGCGACTCGCGCCGGCTCGAGCCGGGCCAGTGGGTCACCGCGGTGGGGCACCCCTGGGGCGTGACGGGCGCGGCCACAGCCGGCATCGTCACGGGCACCGGCGTCGCCCTGCCCGAGGCGCCCGGCCTCGGGCGCGAGTGGATCGCCACCGACCTGCACCTGCGTCCCGGCCACTCTGGCGGCCCATTGGTGGACAGCCAGGGCCGGCTGGTGGGGATCAACACCATCATGGCGGGACCGAATGTGGGGCTGGCGGTGCCGGCCCACATCATCGTGCAGTTCCTGCAGCGAGCGCTGGGCTCGCGTGCCGGGGCAGCCGCCAGGGCACGCGCCGCCTGACCTCCCTCCGCTGAGGGTACGCTATCCGCCCCCGTGGGAGCCGCTCGCTCCGACGGGGGCGGCATCTGCCGGCGGCTCAACGCGCGCCCGCACCCCCCGTCCAGCGATCCCCCGCGTCGTCGCTGTGAAGAGCACATGAGCTTCTACCTCTTCTCATCGTTGACATGGCAGCATGCACGGTGATATACTGAAGATGTAGACGCGCAACTTGCTTCGCTTACTCAATAATCCCTCGTGTCGCGACGGTGTGTCCAGGCCACGGGTCCCACGCTTGATTAGGACACCGCTCCGCGCACGCGCCCCATCCCCCACTGTTCCTGCCACCCATTCTCCCGCTCCGTCCAGCAATCCGTCACGATGCACAGCCTCCTCATCACGAGGCGCGTTGGCACGCGAGCACGGCCTGGATGCGCCATGTTCGACGTCAGAGTCCTGGCGAAGGAGGGGCATCACAGACGAGTTCCTGTGTCTGGCAGTAGTAGGTCTGCGAAACAGGGAGGATAGGTGAGATGAGAGTGCGTTTGTGGAGTGTACTGCTGGCCCTCTTGCTGGCGATGATGGTCGTGGCCGTCGGTTGTCAGCCCGCGGCCGGGACGCCGGGTGTCGAGACGCCGGGCGCAGAGGTGCCGGGCGTCGAGACGCCAGGCGCAGAGGTGCCCGGTGTCGAGACGCCAGGCGCAGAGGTGCCCGGTGTCGAGACGCCTGAGGTCGAGACGCCGGCTGCCGAGACGCCCGAGGCGGAGACGCCGGCCGCAGAGACGCCCGAGGCGGAGACGCCGGCTGCCGAGACCCCCGAGGCCGGCGAGACGCCGGTCGCCGAAGGCCCCGGCGAATTGCCCGTGACCGGCGGCGGCAGCTTTACCTTCTGGGCAGCGCCAAACCCGCCCCAGGAAGCGTTCTGGAGCGAAATGGCACAGATGTACATGGAAGAGTACCCCGACGTTCAGATCGAGGTGCGCGCCATGCCCGAGGCTCCCACGTCTGAGGCGGGTATCCAGGCCGCCCTGGCCGGTGGCAACGCCCCGGCCGCGTCGGAGAACATCTTTATCGGGTTCGGTGGTGAGCTGTTCCGCAGCGACGCCCTGGTGCCCCTGAACGAGCTTGAGGGGTGGGACCAGATCCTCGAGGCCCGCAACATGACGGAGACGATCCAGGGCTGGGAGTTCGAGGACGGCAACTACTATGTCCTGCCCATCTACTCGAACGCCATCCTCTTTGGCTGGCGCACCGACCTGCTCCAGGAACTGGGCGTCGATCAGCCGCCACAGACCTACCAGGAGATCCTCGACCTGGGCGCCACGCTGAAGGAACAGATGCCCGATCGCTATATCTGGGCGCGACAGCCCCTCGTGCAGAACACCTGGTACGAGCGTTGGTTCGACTTTTTCGTCCTCTATTACGCCGCCTCGGGTGGGCAGTCGCTCATCGAGGGGAACGAGATCACCGCTGACGATGAGGCCGCCGTGCAGGTGCTGACGTGGCTGCAGCAGATGGCGCAGGAGAATCTGCTCCTCACCCAAGAGGTCACCGATCCCTTGGAGCAAGGAGTCGCCGTTGCCAGCCAGCTCGGGCCGTGGACCTTCTCGGCCTGGCGCGAGTTGTACCCAGAACTGGTATATGGCGAGACCTTTACCGTGACGGCGCCGCCGGTGCCCGATGGTGTCTCGACGGAGGCCGTGAACACGTTCGCCGACGCCAAGGGCCTGGCCCTCTATGCGCAGGCGGACGAGGAGACGCAGCAACTCGCCTGGCACTTTATCCGGTGGGTGTTCTCCGATCCGGAGCACGATCTGGCGTGGCTGCAGCGCACCAACCTGCCGCCCGCCCGCGATGACTTGGGCACGAACGAGACCTTTACCGCCTTCTTCTCCGAGAACCCGGCCCTCCAGGCCTATGCCGACGCCATCCCGCAGGCCGTTCCGCCACCCGCCCATCCAAACTATACCGAGATCCAGGTGGCCTTGGGCGACCAGACCATCATCCCGGTAGTGATGGGCCAGAAGGAGCCTCAGCAGGCCTGGGACGACTGGAAGAACGCCGTCCAGCCGATGCTGGGCCAGTAGGACGAGGCATAGCAGGAGGGTGACGTGGCGACAGCGCGTGGCAAGCCGCTCCAGGGGTGGATGCTCAGCAGCCCCTACATCATCCACACCATCGCCTTCTTTATCATGCCCGCCGTATGGAGCCTGGCATTGATCTTTTCCCGATGGAACTTGATCTCACCCCAGCGCGAGTTCGTTGGCCTGGGGAACCTGCGAGAGGCCATCTCTAGCCCCAGCGTGTGGAACGCGCTGTTCGTCTCCTACCGCTTTATGCTGATCATCCTCCCGTCGCTGCTGATCGGTTCGCTCGTCCTGGCCCTCATCACCAACGCCATCCCCCGCGGCAAATCGATATTTGCCGTGGGGTTTTTCCTCCCCTACCTCTCGTCGGGTGTGGCCGTCTCGGTGGTGGTGCGCGGCCTGATCAGCTTCAACAGCCCCATCAACGTCTTCCTGCGGCGCACCACCGGCTCGTCGCCTGACTGGCTTGGCAACGATAACCTCGCCATCTTGCTCATCAGCGGCATGATCGCCTGGAAGCTTGCGGGCTACTATGCGCTGATCTTCTTGGCGGGTCTTCAGAGCATCCCCGTCCAGGTCTACGAGGCCGCCTCGCTCGATGGCGCCTCCACCTGGCGTCAGTTCTGGAGCATCACTATTCCTATGCTCTACCCCTCCATGTACACCGTGCTGATCCTGGCCGTGGGCATCATGTTCAGCATCTTTACCGAGCCCTATACCCTCACCGCCGGCGGCCCCCAAGGCGCCACACACACGTGGCAACTGGAGATCTTCTACCAGGCTTTTGAGCGCTTCCGCGCCGGCTATGGCGCCACGGTGGCGCTCCTCAACGCCGTCACGACCTTTGCCACCATCCTCATCATCCGCCGCCTGGTCGAGGGTTTGGGCCGCCGGTGGGGCTACGGCCTGGAGTAGGAGGAGGTTGCCATGCGCATCGGGCCACGCAGCACCATCGGCACCATCATACTCTACGCCGTCGCGCTGTTCGCCCTCGTCATCACGGCTTCACCCTACGTCTATATGCTGGCGCAGTCGCTGGCGCCGTGGGATGAGGTGCAGCGCAGCTTTATCCCCAGCTCCTTCTCGCTGCGCTCCTACACGTGGCTCATCACCGGCGGCGAGTTCGGGCTGGCCCGCCCCTGGATGCAGGGGTTGCTGAACAGCTTTATCGTCACCATCGCCGACACCGCCGGTCAGGTGGCCTTTGGCGCCATCGTGGGGTACGCTCTGTCGGTGCTCGCCTTCCGAGGCCAGCGGGCCATCAACAGCTTTATCCTGTTCCAGATGTTCTATCCCTCCATCATCCTGCTCGTCCCCACGTTTCTCGTCATCCAGAACCTGGGCTTTTACAACACCTACTTTGGCATGATCCTGCCCTACGTCCTGAGCGTGTGGGCCATCTTTATGTACTCGAACTTTTTCGGCACCATCCCGCGCGAGCTGATCGAGGCGGCCCGGCTCGACGGCGCCGGTGAGCTGACCATCATCGGCCGCCTGATGGTACCCATGTCGGTATCGATCACCACCGTGATCTTTCTCTTTCTCTTTATGCAGCGCTGGGTCGAGCTGATGTGGGACCTGATCATCGTCTCGGACCCCGAGAAGCGGACGCTGAACGTGCTCCTCGCGACGATGTTCGGCCCCTACGGGTCGTATCCTGGGCCGTTGTACGCCGCATCGGTGTTCCTCTCGTTCCCCATCCTAATCCTCTTCCTGGCGTTCAGCCGCTCGTTCGTCAGTGGGGTCGAGTTCGTGATCAAATAGGTCGTGTGGGGTCGCCGGAGGGGCAGCTATCAGCGGCCGCCCCTCCGGTGACTCGTGATGCGTGTGTGGTTCGTACGAACAGATAGGAGAACGATTGCGATGAAGGCCGTGGTGTTCCATGGTGTGGGCGACATTCGCCTCGATGACGTGCCCGAGCCCACGATCCAGCAGCCCAGCGACGCCATCGTGCGCATCACCGCCACCTCCATTTGAGGGACCGATCTTCACATGGTGCGTGGCACCATGGGGGATATGGTTGCCGGCACGATCCTCGGTCACGAGGGGGTCGGCGTCATCGAGGAACTCGGCCCCAACGTGCGCAACCTGAACGTGGGCGACCGCGTGGTGATCGCCTCATCTATCGCCTGCGGGTACTGCTCCTACTGCCGTGCAGGGTACTTTTCCCAGTGCGATAACGCCAACCCGAACGGCCCTCTGGCGGGCACCGCCTTCTTTGGCGGGCCCCAGTCGACCGGCCCCTTCAACGGCACCCAGGCCGAGTTCGTGCGCGTCCCCTACGCGAACGTCGGGCTCGTGCGATTACCCGATGAGGTAGACGACGACCGGGCGATCCTGCTGTCAGACATCTTTCCCACGGGCTACTTTGGCGCCGACCTGGCAGAGATCAAGGCGGGAGATACGGTGGCCGTCTTTGGCTGCGGGCCGGTGGGCCAGTTCGCCATCGTGAGCGCCGCCCTCATGGGCGCGGGGCGCATCCTGGCTGTGGACCACGTGGCGTCGCGCCTCGACATGGCGCGCGACCAGGGCGCCGAGGTGATCAACTTTGACCAAGATGACCCCGTCGAGACGATCCGCGACCTCACCGGCGGCATCGGCGTGGATCGCGTCATCGACGCCGTGGGCGTCGAGGCGGAGCCGCCCCCGGGGGGCGTGGCCCAGGGCGGGCCTGTGAGCCAGGAGGAGATGCGGCGCGAGATGCGCGAGGTAGCGCCCAAGACCTATCAGCGCGAGGGCACCTTCGCGCCGGGCGGGGCGCCCGCCCAGGCGCTGGCGTGGGAGGTCCAGGCGGTGGCCAAGGCGGGCACCATCGCCATCATCGGTGTGTACCCGCCGCAGATGAACCTGTTCCCCATCGGTGTGGCCATGAACCGCAACCTGACCATCCGCATGGGTAACTGCCCGCACCGGCGCTATATCCCTATGCTGCTGGACCTGGTGGAGAGCGAGGCCGTGGACCCGCTCAGCGTCCTGACCGAGATGGAGCCCTTGGTATCAGCCGTTGACGCCTACAAGGCGTTCGACGAGCGCCGGCCGGGTTGGCTCAAGGTGGAGCTATTCCCCACCGAGGCCGCCGAACAGATGGGCCGGCACTAGGATACGCCTGAGAAAGGATCACGCCGTCGCTCCGAGCGCAGCGAGAAACCTTGTTCTGCGCGTCGAGGCCCCTCCCTTGTACTCGGTACGACACTTCTGTCTGGCTCACCAGCGCCGACCCCGTTACACCTGCCCAAGGTCGTGCGCGACCGGCGGCTGGCCACGGCCCGCGCCGCGCCCGCTATTGGGCAGCCGCCCAGGCTGCGTGCGAATTCCGTTCTGTCGTGTGAGAGGGCCCTAGAGACATGACGATCAAGAGATTGGACCACGTCAGCGTCGTCGTCGACGACCTTGCAGCCGCTACCGCTTTTTTCACCGCGCTCGGCATGACGCTCGAAGGTGAGGCATCCGCCGAGGGCCCGTGGGTGGACCTCGTCAACGGACTCGACAGAGTCCAAGTCGACATCGTCATGATGCGGACCCCAGATGGGCACGGGCGGCTCGAGCTGACCAGGTTCCGCAACCCAGGACTGGTCGAGATCGAACCGGCGATCCCACCGCCAAACACGCTGGGTCTCCGGAGCGTCATGTTCACCGTGGACAGCGTCGACGACACCGTCGCTCGCCTGCGCGCCAACGGCGCCGAACTCATCGGCGAGGTGGTTCAGTACGAGAACGTGTACAGACTCTGCTACATGCGCGGGCCAGCGGGCATCATCGTCGCGCTGGCCGAGGAGCTGGTCTGAAGCGTTCACCGCCTTCGGGAAACCGGTGGCGCCTTAGGGTCGGATCAGCTAGGTACCGTCACCACGCGTCTCCGCTCCGGAGGATGTCCGCCCACCTTCCCGCCGGAGGCGAGCGGCGGCGATCTCGCCCCCATGGGCTCCAACCCATCGACACCACCCGGTGACGGCATGGGGCTGCGTGCCGCGGAGACTTCCCCGCGTTGGTCGTGTCGATGGTGCCACCCCCGTTTTTCGGGGACTGGCCGGTGTCAGGCTGTGCCAATGGCCGCCCAACGTAGCCGTCGCTGACCACGCCGCCAGCAGTAGGTTTCACAGACGGCAGGCACCCCAAATCGGGATGAGAGGAGGCCCTGTATGGAGGGTAACCAACTGCCATCCGGTCTCGTGCCCTGGCTGATCGCCCTGCTGCCCATTGTGGTGCTGCTGGTGCTGCTCGTCGGGCTGCGCTGGAAGGGCATCGAGGCTGGACCGCTCGGGATGATCACAGCCGCGCTGGTGGCGCTGCTGGCCTTCCAGACCCCGTTGGAAACCCTGGCGGTCGCCGGTGGAAAGGGACTATGGGACGCCGTCTTTATCCTCTATGTCGTCTGGGCGGCGCTCCTCCTCTATCTGGTCACGGTGCGCGCCGGCGCCTTCGAGGCGCTCCGCACGGGATTTATGGGGTTCAGCCGAAACGAACTCTTTCTCGTACTGGCGATTGGTTGGGTGTTCTCATCGTTCTTTCAGGGGATCGCCGGCTTTGGCGCGCCGATCGCCATCACGGCGCCGCTGCTCATCGGCATTGGCGTGCGCCCCGTCTATGCCGTCGTCATCCCCTTGATTGCGCACACCTGGGCCAAGATGTTCGGCACGCTGGCAGTGGGCTGGCTGGCGATGCTCAACACCGTCGAGATCGCCGACCCTACCGCGACGGCCGTGCAGACGGCCATACTGCTCTGGCTGGTCAACCTGCTGGGTGGTCTGGTTGTGGCCTGGTTCTATGGGCGGGGGCCGGCCGTTCGGCACGGGTTGCCCATGATCCTGATTATCTCAACGATCCACGGGGGCCTGCAACTGGGGCTCATGTATATCAACCCGATCCTGTCGACGTTCATCGCAGGGACGGTCGCGTTGGTGGCGCTCTATCCGCTATCGCGTTGGCAGCGCTATGCCGAACCGGCTACTGGCATCACGGAGCGGCCGGCCATGATGGATCAGGGCAATGGCCTCCAGCCCGTAAGGGTACCCACGGCCGCCTCGCTCGACGGGGGCTCAATGTCCCTCGGGTTGGCCCTGTTGCCTTACATCTTGCTCACCGCGTTGGCTACCCTGGCGCTGGCCATACGTCCGATCAACGCGGCGCTGTCGAGTCTTCGGGTCGGGCTACCCTTCCCCGCGGTCCAGACCGGCTACGGTGTTGCCCGAGAGGCGACGATGCCCTACTCACCTTTTGCCCCGCTGACTCATCCCGGGACATTCGTGTTGATCGCCGCGCTGGTCAGCTTGGCCGTCTATCGCGCCAAGGGCTGTGAGCGCGCTGATCCGAGCACTCGGGATAGCCTGTGGCGGAACCTGGTGAAGGACTCGGTACCCTCCTCGCTCGCCATCGCCTCGTTTCTCGTAATGAGCAAGCTGATGGATCACTCGGGCCAGACGGCCGTATTGGCAGGAGGCCTGGCGGCCGTCGCTACGCCGGCCATCTATGCCTTTGCCGCCAACTGGATCGGCATCCTGGGGGCTTTTATGACCTCGTCCAGCACGGCCTCGAACATCTTGTTCTCTCCCCTGCAGGCGCAGGCGGCGGAGGCGCTGGACGGGCTGTCCCAGGCTTCCGCGCTGGCCGGGCAGGGCGCAGGTGGGGCCACGGGCAATGTGATCGCCCCAGCCAACATCGTCTTGGGCACGAGCACCTCGCGAATCCCCGGACAGGAAGGAGTCGTCCTGCGCCGCGTGCTACCCTGGACGGTGGTCACCGCGGCCCTGACGGGCCTGCTGACAGTGCTTCTGAATGCCCTCTAGGAGAGTAGCGATATGCGGCGAACGACGCTTCTGGACCTCGCCTTCGTGCTGCTGCTGCTGGCGCTGCCCTTGATCAGCTTCGGCACGGTGAACGATTGGGCGCTCATGTGGCTGGTCGGCCTCCTGCTGCTGGTGGTGGGGTTGTTGATTCCACCGGCCTTGCGGCTGCGCAAGCCCGTGAGCGACGCGAGCGAGTACCCCGATGTGGAGGAAGAGCCCAGCTAGGCCTAGCTCTGCAGCCGGGATAGGCGGGTCACAGCGCGGCGTCGCCGTCAAGGGTTCTCGAAGGGCGCCGGGCCGCACAGGCGTGCGGCCCCTACAGAGCGCCACGTCCCGTGCGGCGTAGGGTGATGGTGGATGTCCGCCCCGCCCCCCGCGTATGCCCCCCGCGCGTCACGTTGTAGGGGCCGCACGCCTGTGCGGCCCGCCGTAGCGCGAGAGCCGTGCGCCCCCTACAGGGCGCCACGTCCCGTGCGGCGTAAGGTTCTGGTGGAGGTCCACCCCGCCCCCCGCGTATGCCCCCCGCGCGTCACGTTGTAGGGGCCGCACGCTGTGCGGCCCGCCGTAGCGCTGTGAAGGGAGCAGGGGCACGCTACACCGCCCACGCTCCTTCTTCCCGCAGGAGCGCCTGCCAGACGTCCTCGTCCAGCGACAGGCCAAACCCCGGAGCCTCGGGCACGGTGATGGCGCCGTCGACCCATCCATAGCCGCCGTCATCGACGCCCGGCATCGTCTGGCTGTCCACCTCGACCATGGCGAACCGCGGGCAGGCCAGGGCGAACTGGGCGATATAGAACCGCGAGAGGTGTGAGCCCCAGTTGTGGGGCGCCGCCAGCGTCGCCGTCTCCTCGATGGTGGCGAGGTAGCGCTTCCAGCGCGTCATCCCATAGAAGCGCATGTCGAACTGGACCACGTCCACGCCGCCGGCGCGCACGATGGCGGTGAACGCCTCATCCCCTTTTTCCGAGCCCTCCCCATCGGCGAGAAGCGTCCGCTGTCCCTCGCCGCGGAGGTGGCGCCGGAACGCCACGCAGGCGTCCAGGTCCTCGGGGAACGGCTCCTCGAACCAGTGGATGTCGCCGTCGCCCGCCAGGCGCATCACCTCGCGCGCCGACTCGGGGGTGTAGCCGTTGTTGCCGTCGATCATCAGCACGGCGTCGGGGCCGATTCGCTCCCGTATGGCATGGATCACCTCCACGTCGCGGGCCAGCCCGGGCACCGGCTCCATCCAGCGATAGCCGCGCCCCACCTTGACCTTGAAGCCGCGAAAACCATACGCGAGCCCCGCCGCCACAGCATCCATGATCGGCGCCAGGCCCAGATCCCGGCGCGTCTCCGGGTCGATGTCGTCGATATAGATCGACCCGTCGTAGGCCGGCACGGGCGAGGCGTCAGCGCCGCCCAGCAGCCGGAACACGGGGCGTTCCACGGCGCGGCCGGCCAGGTCCCACAGGGGCAGGTCGAAGGCGAGGAAGGGGTCGCGCGTCCCGTCCGGCAAGCCAAAGACCTGGTCCAGGGTGCGCCCGATGAGGCCCCGCGCCTCGTCAGGCGTGGCGCGGCTCCATCCCCAGCCCGAGACGCCCGCATCCGTGAACACCCGCACCACCGGATCGCGGGTGTACTGGCCGTGCGTCGCGAGGCGCGCGTTGCACCCCACCACGCGTGGGCGCATGCCGGTCAGCGTGGCCGCCTCGATGCGCGTGATCGTGATTCCCTTGGGAACGTCCATTGTCCGTCTCCTCAGTAGGCCATATGCTCGCGATAGCGGTCCAGTGTAGCGAGAGTCTACGTGGTGCTGGTTGGGCAAGATGGCGTGGCCCCAGGCACGCGCCGCAGCGGCCATTCCCATCGCGCGGCATTATAGCGGGCGGGCCGTTGAGGTCAACAGACGAGAAGAGGCGGCCCCTGCGGGGCCGCCTCGTTGGCGCCAGGCCGGCGTAGTGCTACCGGCTGACGTTGTAGCTGATGGCGACGCCGGGGATATAGTTGTACACCTGCACGAGATAGCTCGTGCCCGCGGACACGTCGAACGACGCCGCCCGCTGGCCGGGGGTGCCGGTGTACCGCCCCGACGCCACGCGGCCCGCCGGCCCGTAGACGTTGAACCCCACGCCCGCGCCGATGACGCCGTCGTCGGGCGCATAGTACATCGTCAGATCGACCTCGCCGGAGGCGTCCGGCGTCAAGGTAAAGGTGTCAAAGGCGCCTCCACGATCGCCGACGAGGATGCCGGCCCATTCGGCGGGGGCGGCCTCAGCAGGCGCCTCTACCGCCCCGGGGGCCGCGGCAGCCCCCGCCCCCACGGTGATTCTTCCCTCGACCTCGGGACTCACCGGCGAGTTGAGCCCGATGTACTCGGCCACAGCGTCCGCCATGATGGCTCCGCCGTCATAGGGGTTGATGGCGCCCTCGGCGAACATGGTGTATCCGTCGCCGCCCTTGCGCATAAAGTCGTTGGACACCAGCTTGTACGTCGCGTTGGCGTCGATGGGGCTGAAGGCGCCGTCGGCGTTCTTGACCTCGACCGACGTCACCCGTGAGCCGGCGGCCTTGCTCGGGTCGTAGCTAAAGCGCAACCCACCGACCTGCGGAAACTGCCCCGCGCCCGTCTCCACGGCGCTCACGCCGCGCTCCAGGGCCGCCACCACATCGGCGCCCTTGAGCCCGAACGTCGCGAGTTGGTTGCCAAAGGGGAGCACCTCCAGCACATGCCCCGTATTGACATCGCCCTGGGGGATGCCGGCACGGATGCCGCCGCCATTGGTGATGCAAACCTGGGTGCCCTCGGCGGCCGTCTTCCACAGCATGGCATCACAGACCAGGTTGCCCAAATTGGTTTCCTGCGAGCGGACCAGGGAGCGCGAGCCCTCGAGATTGACGGCCGCCGTGCCCACCGGACGCGAACGCAAAACATCGAGTCGTTGCGCAAAGTGCGCTACCTCGGCCGCGATGTCGGCATCCTCGGCCACCGCAGCGGTGATGGCGATCGGCTGACCGGCGTAGCTCTGGACGGCGCCCTGCGCGTCGAACGTTACGTCAAGCCGCCCCAGCACCCGGCCCCACTCCCACGCCGATACGAGGAGCGTCGTGCCGCCGTTGGGCGACCTCAGCACCGTGGGGTATGGCCCATCGACGCCGCCTCCGCTGCCCAAGCGCGTATGGCTGTGTCCACCGACGATGACGTCGATGCCATCGACGACCTTGGCCAGGGCATGATCTTCGAGATAGCCGAGGTGGCTCAGGCAGACGATCTTGTTGATCCCCTGCGCCGTCAGCTCGCTCACGGCGGCCTTGGCCGCCTCCACCGGATCGTTCACCCGCACGTTGGGGCCGGGGCTCGAGATGATCATCAGGTCCGCGGTGGTTAGCCCGATGACGCCGATGCGCTCGCCGCCCACCGTTAGGACCACCGACGGCTTGATGTTGCCCGCCAACTCGGGTTCATCCGAGACGTCCAGGTTGGCGCTCAGCACCGGGAAGGCGGCCGCGCGCACAAAGCTCCCCAGGGTGCCGGGGCCTGAGTCGAACTCGTGGTTGCCCACCGCCATCGCCTGGTAGCCCAGGGCGTTCATGAAATGGCTGGCCTCCTCGCCCTGCCAGACGTTGAAAAAGAGCGTCCCTTGGAACTGATCGCCGGCATCCACTAGCAGGACGTTCTCCTCCTCCGCCCGCACCTGGTTGATGACGGTGAGGCGCCGCGCCACGCCTCCCTGTGTTTCCTCGCCAGATGGCGTGAACGGCTCGAGATGCGCGTGGGTGTCGTTGGTGTGCAGGATCGTCAGCCGGTAGGCGCCCTGCGCGGCCACAGGCGACGCGGCAAGGGCAACCAGAGCCGCAACCACAGCCAGAGCCAGCAGTACACGACGAATAGATCGCATGGTGGACCTCTCCTTGTTGGTACCTGATACAATGACGAACGAGCATAGCACACTCGTGCGCCGAACCGCCGCACGGCAGTCCCCGATCGGTCACCAAGGCATGGGTCGATCCTATCGCTCGAATCAGGATTGTATCGCCATGAGGCAGCGCCTGTGATCCGCTTCGATGGGCCGCGGAGGGCACAGGCGCCGAGGCCGACCTCGACGCTGCGAGCGTCGGATGATCGACCTAGTCGTCGTCGGTAAAGAGGGAGAGGACCACCGCCGCGGCCGTGGCGAGGCCGACGCCCGCCTTGAACGCCTGCGAGACCTCTCGGCGCGGGGCGACGCGGGCACGGGCGGTGCTGGTCCCCGCAGCCATGGGCGTCACGCGGTCGCCGATGGCGTCCGCCAGGCGCCGGAAGGCCGGATTCTCGGGATCGAGTTCCCGCGCGCGGGCGGCGCTCGCCTCCGCCCGCGCCCATTGCCGCTGGTGGGCGTACACCTTGGCCAGCAGGGCATGGGCCGGCGCGAACGCCTCGTTGCCCTCCAGAGCCATGATCAGTCGCGCGCGAGCGTCATCGAGATAGCCCTCGCGCGCCAGCGCCAGCGCCTCGTTGTAGTAGATGGCGTGGCTGTGCTCCAGTCGCAACAGCGCCGCCAGGTCCTCGTGGCAATCCGGGCAGATCGCCGTCGTCTCGGGCACCGTGCCACCGCAGTAAGGGCAGGAAAAGGGGGTATCAGCCATGGCGGCGTTGCACCTCTCGCGCTGTGAATAGTTGTGTGTTGGGTCGCTCAGGCCATGGCTTCCGCGGCCTGACCATCCTCATCCGACTCGCCCGAGGCCACGCCGGCGGGGCCGCTAACCACCACCTTGGCGCGGCGCAAGAGGCCGTGGCGCCAGGCGTAGCCCATCTGAACCTCGCGCAGGACCATCTTGGGGGCGATGTTGTCCCGCGGCTCGACCTCGACGGCGTCGCTCGTTTTGGCGTCCAGGGGTTGGCCGATGGTGGTCACCGGGCACACCTCGTGGTGATCGAGAATGGCGTTCAGCTTGCGCCCCAGCGCCACGACGCTGCGCACCAGGGCGGCCTCCTGGGCGTTCGTGGCGATGCCCCAGCGCTCCACGATGCGCCGGATGTCGTCGGACAAGGAGACGAGGTCCAGCAATACCTCGCCGAGGTCGGCGCTGGCCTGGACGTTGGTCTCCTCGAGCCCCTGCTCGAGACGCGCGACCCGGTAGAACAGTTCGCGGAGCGTCGCGGCAGGGTCGGCGTCCACGGCGGCCGGCGGCACGGGGACAAAGGGGTCATCAAAGCTAAATGGATCGGTCATGGTTCCCCCGGGCAAGGGTCTATGGCTTCAGGTGGCAGCGCCGGCATGTTAGCGTATCAGGGCGGCGCCTGTCAAGCCAGAGGAACGTGGGTGAACCCCAATCCAGAGCAGGCGGAGTCACAGGTTGCAGGTTGCAGGTTACAGGCTCTAGCGAGCCGACCGGCTATGCGTTGTAACCTGTCACCTGGCGCTTGTCACCAACGCGTCGCGTTCATCCGCGTTCGCTAATCCGCAGTGCGTGGCGCCCGGTACATGGCGAGGATGTTCTCCAGCGGCGTGATCGCCTGGATGTTGTGACACGGCGCCAGGATATATCCCGTGCCGCCGCGCCCCAGGAGGCGCAGGTTCTCCGCCACCTCGGCGGCCACGTCCTCCTGTGTGCCGAAAGGGAGCGTCTGCTGGTTGTCGACGCCGCCATGAAAGCACACCCGGTCGCCCCACCGCGCGCCGATGACCGCCCGATCCATTCCCTTGCAGCGCCACTGGATCGGGTTCAACACATCGATCCCCATCTCCAGGAGGTCGGGAATCAGGTTCAGAATCGCGCCGTCGTCGTGATGGAACACTTTCAGGCCGTACCCCTTGGCCAGGCCGATGGCGCGCTCGATCCACGGCCGGTAGTACGCCTCCACCATGGAGCGGCTGATGAGCAGCCCCGTCTGGCTGCCGAAATCGTCCGTCACCTGGGTGATGTGCATGGCGCCGCGCGCGGCCTGAAAGCAGCGCTCATGGTAGGCATAGAAAGTGTCGGCGATGCGGCGGATGAGGTGGCGGCTGAACTCCGGCCGCAGCGCCAGGTCCATGAGGGACAGCTCCAGTCCGCGGAGCTTGTTGTGGAAGAAAAAGATGGCCGTATAGCCGATCTCGATGGCGCGCCCCGGCCACTCGGCGCACAGGTCGGGCAGCGCGCCATAGTCGTACCAGTCGGCCTGGGGCCAGGGATAGGCGTCGATGTCGGCGATGGTCGCGGCACTCGCCAGGGGATAGCCCACCTGCTCCTCGTACACGCCGCCGGGGTAGGCCTGCTGCTGGTAGACCATGCCCCACTCGTCCTGGCGCAGCCCCTCGCCCAGGTCGGGGAGCGCAGGGCCCACGTAGGGCGGACGCAGGTGGATGATGCCGTCGATGTCCAGGGCATCGAGCACGCCGGCCCAGGAGCCGGCGCCGCAGTACTCCAACAGGCGTTCGCGTAACTCGGGCACGCACCAGATGTCAGTGGGAAAGCGGTCCAGCGGCCGCCGCTCGATGGCGGCCAGGATGCGCTCACAGTGGTTCATCGTCGCTCCTCTTGGCCAGGCGCCGCCCGAACCACCAACGCACCGGGGGCGCCAGGGGCCAGGATGTCACATACTTCGTGCCCTTGGTGATCTTGGTGTCTTGGTGGTTGTGGTGTTCTCAGCGCGGGCTAGGGTTCGAGTTCGGACAACCTGCGAATGAGGCTGAGTAGCCGGTCGCGGCTGATCATCCCCACCAGGCGGCCCCGATCCAGGACCGGCATCTGGTTGACGCCCTCGGCGGTGAGTTGCTGCAGGGCGGTCCAGAGGGGGGTATCGGGCGCCACCACCCGCAGGTGTTCTACCGGCATGGCCACCTCGCGCACCCGCGTGGTAAGCCACCGGTCGTGCGGCACCTTTTGCAGGTCGCTCGGCGTGAGCAGGCCGACGAGTTCCTCCCGCGTGCCCACGACATAACAGCGGCGCGCGCCCTCGCCGACGAGATAGTGCTCCACAAAGACATCCAGAGAGAGCTGCGGCGGCAGGAGCTGGCAGTCCTCCGCCATGATCTCGCCCGCCACGTGTCCCTCCAGCAGCTGCCGCAGCGTGAGCTGTTGATAGCTAGAGCGCGAGGCGCCGTCGAGAAAGAAGCCGATGAACAGCACCCACAGCCCGCTCACCCAGTCGCCCGTGGAGGCCTGATAGACGCCAAAGAGGACGAATAGCCCCGCCACCCCGCGCCCGGTGCGCGACGCCCAGCGCGTCGCCCAGCGGACGTCGCGTCGCGCCCCCCACAGGATGGCGCGCAGCACCCGGCCGCCGTCCAGCGGATAGCCGGGAATGAGGTTGAATAGCCCCAGGCTGAGGTTGATGCCGGCCAGAAAGAGGGTCACGGCCGCCAGCGGCTCACTCAGCGGGCGCGCCGCCAGGTAGCCGAGGCCAAAGAGCCCTGCCAGACCCAAGCTGACGGCCGGGCCGGCGCCCGCCAGCAGCAGCTCCTCCCGCGCGTTGCGGGGCTCTTCGGCGATCTGCGACGCCCCACCAAAGATGTACAGCGTAATATCGGTCACCGGTAGGTGCTGGCCCCGGGCAACCAGCGAGTGCCCCACCTCGTGGAGCAACACCGAGCCAAAGAACAGCCCGCTCGTCAGCAGCCCCATCCCCCAGACGAGGGCCGAGGACCACGACGGATAGCGCGTCGGAAAGTAGCTGCCGGCCAGGCTCCACGTGACCCACACGACGATGAACAGCCAGCTCAGGTCGACGCGGACGGGTATGCCGAACAACTTGCCAAGGCTGATCGAGCCTCTCGCCATCATCATCTCCGATGCCGTGTGACAGTTGCCGGTATTCTAGTGCAGTATGCTGCGACAGGCAATGCGCCCGCACACGCCCACCCGATTCCTCCCCAGCCCCACATGTGGTATAGTGCTCGTGGAGCACGGCGTCGCTGGGCGCCGGAACTGGGGGCAAGATGCACGCATTGTTGATCTGTGATGATGCCGACGAGACGGCCATCCTGGCGTTGCTGCTGCAGCGTGCCGGCCTGGTGGTGATCTCGGGGCGCGACCTGGGGCGGCTGCTGCCACGTTGGGCGGCGCAACAGCCCAGCCTGGCCCTGCTGGCATCGCACGGCGGGTCTCTCGTCGAGGCGGTGGAGCGCATCCGCGCCACGGCCGAGGCGCCGGTGGCGGTAATCGCCAACACGCAAGACGAGGAGACGCTCTGCCGCCTGTATGACGCCGGCGCCGACGCCGTGGTGGAGCGCCCTTACAGCGCCAGGCTGCTGCTCATGCAGCTCCGCACCCTGGTGCGCCGCAGCCAGTCGCTGGCCGGCCCCCTGCTCCCCAAGATCACGGCGGGCGACCTGACCCTCGATCCGGCCACCCGCTCGGTGCAGGTGCAGGACCGCACCGCCCGCCACCTGACCCAGCTCGAGTTCCGCCTCCTCTACACCCTCATGGTGCACCAGGGGCAGACCCTGCCCACGCCCATCATCGTCGAGCGCGTGTGGGGCTATGATGGCGAGGGGAGTTCTCAGCTCGTGCGACAGGTCGTCAGCCGGCTGCGCGCCAAGATCGAGGAGGACCCCCGCAACCCCAGGGCGATCGTCACCGTGCCGGGGGTCGGCTACCTGCTCGCAGCGGAGTGATCTGCGTTCTCGGGCCAGGATGCGCGTTCCCTTGCTTGCGTTCCTGGCCGTTTTGCGGCAAACTGGCCCCGCTGCCGCAGGTTGGGCGCCTTGGCACGCTACAACTCTGATCCACGCTCACGCAAGGGGGCTCACCACCATGAAGCTCAGACCCGCCATCGTCGCCGCATGTCTCTTGGCAGGCCTCGGCACCGGGTGCACTGCCGTGCTCGAGGGCGCCGGCCGTGCCACACCGCCGCCGTCGTCGGGGCTGGCCATCACCCGGCCCGAGCGACCCGCTGCCACGCCGGCCGCCGGCGCCACGATGTGCGCGCTGACGCCCAGCGGCGAGGAGACCCCCTGCCCGCCAGCTGAAGAGGGCTTTCCGTATCCGGCCCCCGAGGGTGCCGTGCAGGCGGTAAGCGCCACGGGCTACCCGGCGCCGGCGACGCCTACGGGCCTGCCCCCGGCGACGGTGCTGGTGCCATCGATGACGCCCCCGTCCGGCGCGCCCACCGAGCCTGCGGCGACCGCCACTGCCGCGCCGGGCGCGACCTCTACCATCGTGCCTGTCACGCCCACGGCGGCCGTCACCGCGGCGCCGCGCACGCCCGCCCCCACGCCGGCCGATCCGGTCGACCGCGCCATCCTGGCGGCGGTGCGTGTCGAGGCGCCGGCAGGTGCGGAACTCCACCCCAGCCATTGGCGGCTGGAGGGGATGGGGGTGGCGCTCTCCAGCGGCGAGATCGTGGCGCCCCTGCACGTTCTGTACGACGGCGCCTCGGGGCAGCTGTACGACGCGTCGGGCGAGGTCAACGCGCAGGCCTTTGACGCCGCCGGCTACCCCCTGACGTCGGCGCGAGCGATCCTGCGCGCCTGGAACGCCGGGCTGGACCTGGCGGTGCTGGCCACGACGGACGACGCCTGGGCGCCGCCGGCCACAGCCGTCCTGGGCGACACCGGCGAGGCCGGACTGCCGGTGGGGGCGTCGCTGCGCCTGGTCCTGTTGGCCCAGGAGGGCGAGGCTGCCACGCGAGTGATGCAGACGACGGTTTCGGGGCGCTATGAGGACGACAGCGGTCCCTGGATCGTGGCGATGGCCAACTTTACCTCGGGGGCGGTGGGTGGGGGCGTGGCACTCAACGCCGCCGGGCAGGTGGTGGGCCTGCTGCAGCCGGAGGGCGGCCTGGCGCCGGGGCAGCTGATGCGCATCCGCCCCATCGACGCCGTGCAGCCGCTGCTGGCGGCCGAGGCCGCAGTGCAGCCGCTGCCCGAGACGCTCCCCGTGGCGGGCGACGAGTCGGCGCTGCGCATCCTGTACCGCGGCGCCGAGGGGGTGAACCTGCGTTCTAGCCCCTCGACGAGCGGCCGGGTCCTGGCGTCGCTGCACCGCGACGAGGTGTACCCCGTCGTGGCGCCCGGCGAATCGGATGGGTGGTATCCGGTGTACGCCGGCGGGGGGCTCGCCGGCTGGGTGGCGCTGCGCCATCCCACCGGCACGCGCCTGGCGGAGGTGGAGAGCAACGCATTCGCGTCGGCCCTGCACGAGGGCGGCGTGGCCGAGGTGGCCTGCCTGAGCGCCGTGCCCGGCCGGGGCTGCGCCAACCTGCGCGCCGCGCCGGGATGGCGCAACAAGCCCCAGGACGACGTCGTGGCGGAACTGGCCGCCGGCCAGCGGCTGCAGATCATCGGCGGACCGCAGGGAGCGGACGGCCTCACCTGGTGGCAGGTCAGCGACCCGCAGAGCGCCCTGGAAGGCTGGATCGCCGAAGTCACGGCGGGCGGCTACCGCGCGCTCGTCGCGAGCAGCGGGCAATAGCATAGCTTCCGGTTACGAGTCAAGGGTTGTGGGTTATGGGTTGTGTGTTGCGCGGCGCGACGGGTGACAGGTTACAGGTTTCAGGTTACAGGCTCTAGCAGGGCCAGGCCCACAGGGATGGTCGTCGCTCCGGTCTGTATACCTGCATCCTGTAACCTGTAACGATCCTCCACGCACACAACCCGTAACGCACAGCCCATAACTCACAACCCATAACCCACAACCCACAACACTACAAGGAGACGCAACCATGCTAGCACTGAAGGCGCCCGGCGCCACACGGACGATGATGGTGTCGTTCCGCAAGGGCGATTACATCATCGAGGAGCTTCGCGAGCTATTCAAGCGCGAGGGAATCGACGCCGCACTGATCACCTCGGGGATCGGCTCGTTCGACATCTGCAAGCTGCACACTATCACCGGCACCACCCTGCCCCCGGGAGAACACTACTTTACGCTGGAAGGCCCCATCGAGTGCGGCTCGCTCCAGGGGAGCGTGGCCGGCGGCGAGCCCCACATCCATGTGGTCGTCGATCACGTCGGCGAGGGCAAGGTCTATGTGGGGCACCTGGAGCCCGGGTCGCGCTGCCTGTTCCGCGTCGAGCTGGGCGTCGTCGTGCTGGACGGCGTGCGCACCAAGCGCGTCACCGACCCCGAGACGCAGCTCACGGATATCGTCGCGGCGGAGGACTGATATGTCGGATCTCGACAGGATCCTCGCCCAGGCGCCGTCCACGCTGGACCGCTTTCGGCTGGACGGGCGCGTGGCGCTGGTGGTCGGCGGCAACAAGGGGCTGGGGCAGGCGATGGCCCTGGCGTTGGCGGCGGCCGGCGCCCACGTGTGCGTCGTGGGGCGGGGGCCCGAGGGACTGCAGGAGACGGCCGAGGCGATCACCAGTCTCGGCCGCCGCGGCCACTCTGTCGCCGCCGACGTGACGGACGAGGCGCAGGTGGAGCGCATGGTGGACGAGGTCACGGCGCGGTACGGGCGTATCGACGTGCTCGTCAACAGCCAGGGGACGGTCCACCTGGAACCGACCACCGAGTTCGACACGGAAGCATGGCAGCGCGTCATCGACGTCAACCTGAAATCGCTGTTCCTGTGCTGCAAGCACGTGGGGCGCGTCATGTTGGCGCAGGGGCGGGGCAAGATCATCAACATCTCGTCGGTGCGCGGGTTCCAGGGGCGGGCTATGGACCCGGCCTATGCGCCCAGCAAGGGCGCCGTGAACCAGCTCACCCACTCCCTGGCCATCGAGTGGGGCACCAAGGGGATCAACGTCAACGGCATCGCTCCGGTGTTCACGCGCACGGCCATGGCGGCGGCGGCCCTTGACGACCCCAAGACGCGCGACTGGGTGTTGAGCCGCATCCCCATGAAGCGCACCGGCGAACTCGACGACCTCTTTGGGCCGGTGGTGTTCCTGGCGTCGGACGCGTCCGATTTCGTCAACGGTCACGTCCTGCTCGTCGACGGAGGATGGACGGCAGCGTAACGCGCGCGGTGCGTTGTGGGTTATGGGTTGTGCGTTTAGCCTCGCGAGGAGCGACAGGTTCCGGCTTACACGCAGTTGCAGGGCTGTTCTCTGTGAGAGGGCTGTGGCTACAGCCTGTAACCTGGAACCTGTGACCTGCACCGCCCCGCCAGACCCACAACGCACAACCCACAACGCTTTGTTACGTGCGCCGCACCTCCTCGCGCAAGAGCAGCATCGACGCGTCGAGACATGATGGCTCCTGCAGCGCCGTCTGAACCTTGGATACCAAAAAGTGCGGCACGAAGGGTTTGGCGATAAAGTAGGTGCGCCCCTCCTCGAGAAAAGCGTCGAGGCTCAGATCCTGGGCATAGGCGCTGACGAACAGAAAGCGCGACGCGGGGTGGCGGCGCGATAGCTCGCGGTAGGCCTCGAACCCGTTCATCTCGGGCATGACGATGTCGAGGACGACGAGGTCGAACGGCTCGCCACCCTCTGGCCAGGCCGCCACCGCCTCGCGCCCGTTGGTGACGGCGGTGACGCTCCATCCGGCCCACGTGAGGACGCGCGAGGTAAAGGCCCGCACCTGCGGGTCGTCGTCCGCCAGGAGGATGCGCACCTCGTCCCCGGGCGCGGTCGCCGCCAGGTCACCGCCGGAAACGGCGGAGCCAGACGAGACGCCACACGCCGACTGTGAGGAGATTGGCACGGTTCCCTCCGGTATCGCCCGATGGCTGCGGGAGCGGCGCTCGGCACGCCCGTCCGGGCACCCTCGGCGCTGCCCCGATACACCAAGCCACCGCAGTATAGCAGGCCGAGCCGCCAGCGCCGTAAAGCGTCGGTGAAGCCGACGTGAACCGCGCATTAATGCCGCGTCGGCGCGACGGCGAGGCGCTGCGTCACACCGCTTCGCCGTCGCTCTCTCCGATCAACGAGCGCACCACCTCGACGAGCTGACGCGGTGAGAACGGCTTGGCCAGAAACGGCTGCCCCCCCTCCTCCACCAGCTGGCGCCAGTTCGGGACCTCGGCGTAGCCGCTGATGAACAGGATGCGCGCCTCGGGGTGGAGCCGCTGCAAGGCGCGAAACGCCTCATAGCCGTTCATCTCGGGCATGTTCACGTCGAGGATGACGAGGTCAAAGGGCTCGCCATCGTCCGGCCACGCGTCGACGGCCTCCTGGCCGTCGGCGGCCGTGACGACTTCCCACGACTGTCGACGCAGGATGCGCGTGGTGATGGCGCGCACCTGAGGATCATCATCGGCAAGCAATATACGCACGCGATCGCCCCGTGGGATCCTGTCTCCCTCCACTGCCAAGACTCTGGACGACTCTTTGGCGATATCCAGCGCATACCGTGGCCTGGGGTCGGGCACGTCCAAATGCACAGTCCAGCCTCCTACCGCGCTTGTCCACGGGCCGCGACAGGGGGGAATGGGTTAATGGTGACGGTCCGGTAAGGTGGCAGCGATTTTGCTCCACTATATCACCGCCGGCATCCGAAACCGGTCAATGTCGCGTAAACCAACAGTGAATACTACGTGAACGCTCCCGCGGCGTTGCGGCGGCCGCCATGGCGACGTACCGCGAGCGCGCCGACGCGAGGCGCCAAGACAACTATAGCACGTGACGCCCGGATCGTGCCAGCATCGGCGCATGTCGCGGGTGGGCCCAAGGGTGCGGCTGAGGAGCCCTGTCGGGCAGTGCTGGGGATGGAGGGACGGCGCGTCGCTGCCGGACATCGGCACACCGACGGGCCGCCGTGGGGTACGGTGTGGGGCGGCGCGCTCATCGTGACCCGCCGCGGGCGGCCGCCCTCAGAGGGCCGCGCCGGCGGCCGCGCGCGCTAGGCCGCTCGCGGGCCACGCAGAGAGCCCGTCCCCCCGCTGGCGGGCGTGGGCGAGCAGCGCCGTGGCCGTGGCCACCAGCTGCTGGGGCGTGAACGGCTTGGCTAGGAACGGCACCTTGCCCTTGAGGAGCACCTCGCGATAGTTGGCCTCCTCCAGGTAGCCGCTGACAAAGAGGACCACCATCTCGGGGTGGCGGCGGCGAAGCTCGTCGTAGGCGGCCGGCCCGGACATGACGGGCATATTCATGTCGAGGATCACCAGATCAAAGGGCGTGCCGTCCGTCGGCCAGGCGTCCACCGCCTCACGGCCGTTCCGCGCGGCCACCACCTCCCACCCCTGGAGCGCCAGCAACCGCTGGAAGAGCCCGCGCACATTGTCATCGTCGTCGGCCAACAGGATGCGGGCCCGCATGCCGTCGCTGGGCGCCTGCTCCCCTGCCACCTGCGTGGCGGCGGTCCCCATGGCCCCCTGTGGCCGATCGCTGTCGAATGGCATGGATTCACTCCCCCCTGCATTGTGTCGCGGCGCGCGGTCCCAGCCCGCGCCCACTGAACGCAACTCTCCTCGTTGGACACCGCCAGGATACAGGGCGCAGGTAACAAATAGGTTAACGGCACGTCTAATGATTGTAACGTGGGGACATGGCCGTATCCCGCGGCCAGGACGCCTCGCCCCACCATCCGCGGCCAAGGCCGGCGGCTGGGGGGCGGCCCAGGGTTCTGGGCTCGAAAGCGCGCCGAGGCGCGCTGAAGGATTTGGTGGAGCCCGCCTCGGCGGGCTTGATGACTCAGACGGGCCGTTTACGGCTCGGCGTGCGCCCGCGCCGACCTCGCGTCCGCCCGTTTACATGAGTTCGCCGCCAGGCGCTCGGCAGCGCCCTCTGCCGAGCACCCCCGCCCCACCACCCGCGGCCAAGGCCGGCGGCTGGACGGCCCAGGGTACTGGGCTCGAAAGCGCGCCGAGGCGCGCTGGTGGATTTCGTAGAGCCCGCCTCGGCGGGCTTGCCGGCACAGACGGGCCGTTTACGGCTCGGCGTGCGCCCGCGCCCACGCCCCGTCCTCTCGTTCACATGAGTGAAGGATTGCCTCTTGATTTCTCGTGCGGTTTTTGCTATGATGTACTAGAACAAATGTTCTAATCGATGAGGTGGTCCAATGCCCGCCAACCCTGAAAAGAGGCGATGCGCGATGCCCGGCTGTCGCGCCTGGGCGCGACACGGAGAGACGCTGTGCGCTTCGCACCTGCGCAGCGACGCCGTCCGCCGCCATTCGCGCCAGGTGCTGCCGCTGCTCCGTGCGGCAGCCGTGCCGCCCGCCTCCGCCCCCGGGCCGAGCGACGCCCAGGGCCGCGACGCCGGGGGCGGCGTGGAGGTCATCGATCGCGAGCTGGAGCAGCTGCTGGAGGCGCGCCGCTACTTTCGGTCTTGGGTGGAGGAACAGCGCCATCGCGAGGAGCGGGGCGAGTCTTCCGAGGATGGCCCGCGGGCGCTCACGCCGGCGCAGTTCATGCAGGCGTGGAACGGCACGACCACACGCGTCATCCAGCTGGTCAAGGCGCGCAGCGCCCTCCTGGGCGCCGGCGCCAACGCCGCGGACGCACTGCTCCAGGAGGTGCTCGACGAGGTGGCGCGGGGGTTGCCGGGCGACCCGCCCTGCGAGCCGCCGCCCGACGCCGGCGCGGGCGGCGGCGATGGCGCCACCGTGACGCCGTCGGAGGGGGACGATGGCGAGCTACGATAGGGCCACGCGTGCCCGTCTGCGGGCCGAGCTGGCGCGCACCTTTTCCGACGTCGGCCTCTTTAGCCGGCGGGTGCTGCGGCGCCCGCTCCGCCAGTACCAGATCGCGCCGGCGCAGGCGATCATCGACGCCGTGCTGCAGCGACGCGGGCTCACGCTGGCGGTGATGATGCCGCGTCAGGCGGGCAAGAACGAGACGGCGGCCCACGTCGAGGCGCTGCTGCTGAGCCTCTGCCGCCGCCGCGGCGGGTTCATCATCAAGGCCTCGCCGACCTTTCGGCCACAGGCGCTCAACAGCATGATGCGCCTGCAGTCGGTGTGCGAGGGGAGCCGCCTGCCGCCCCTGGAGCGCGAGGGCGCCCACATGCTGCGCGCCGGCCAGGCGCGTATCGCCTTTCTCTCGGCGACGCCATCGGCCAGCGTGGTGGGCGCTACGGCCAACATCCTCCTGGAGGCCGATGAGGCGCAGGACATCGACGAGGCGCGCTGGAACAAGGCCTTTGCCCCCATGGGCGCCAGCACTGCGACCACGACGGTCCTGTGGGGCACCGCCTGGACCTCACAGACGCTGCTGGCGCGCACCATCCGGGCGCTGCGCTGGGCCGAGGGGCGCGACGAGGTGCGCCGGGTGTTCATCGTGTCGTGGCAGCAGGTGGCGACGGAGGTGCCGGCCTACGGACGCTACGTCAAGTCCGAGATCGCCCGGCTGGGGCGCCACCACCCCCTCATCAAGTCGCAGTACTATCTGGAAGAGATCGACGAGGAGGGCGGCATGTTCCCGCCCGCCACCCGCGCCCTGATGGTGGGCACGCATCTCCGTCAACGCGTCCCCACCGAGGGGCGCGAGTATGCCCTGCTGGTGGATGTGGCCGGCGAGGCGGAGGAACGCACCGAGGGCGCCAGGCTGCGCGAGGAGGAGCCCCGCAAGGATAGCACCGCCGCCACTATCGTCGAGATCGTCCACGCCGAGGCGGGGCTGCCGCGCTTCCTGGTGATGGATCGCTACCTCTGGACGGGGACGCCCCACCACGCCCTGTACGGCGCCATCGCGCACCTCGCCGAGCTGTGGGCCGCCTCGCGGGTGGTGGTGGACGCCACGGGGGTCGGCGCGGGGCTGGCGTCCTTCTTGCGGCAGGCGCTGGGGACTCGCGTGCACGCCTTTACCTTCACCTCCGCATCCAAGAGCGCCCTCGGCTGGGGCTTTTTGGGGATCTGCAACTCGGGTCGCTTCCTCGACCACCGGGACGACGGCAGCCCCGAGCGCCGGCAGTTCTGGCGCGAGGTGGCAGCGGCGGACTATGAGGTGGTCGACGGCCCCGACCGGCGCATGCGCTGGGGCGTCGCCGACCCCACCGTCCACGACGACCTGCTCCTCTCGGCGGCGCTCTGCGCCCTGCTCGACGGCGCGGAACGCGCGCCTCACGCCAGCCCCCACGTCATCGAAGCGTGGGACCCGCTGGATGAAGCGACCAGGACGGAGGCAACGTGAGCGACGCAACACCTCTGAGCCATGAGGAACTGCTGCGCCTCTGGGAGACGGGCAAGCGCGTGGCACAGGCGCTCTGTGCCCGCTCGCTCCAGGCATTGCATGGGGGCGAAGGTGGATTCTATGAGACCGATGACTTTTACCAGGACCTGTTCCTCGAGTTCTGGGAGCTGGCGCGCCGCTGGCATGCCGGGCGCGCGCCGCGGCGCCACGACGACCTGTGGGCGGCCTGGCGTGAGCGCCTGCGTCATGGGGGGAATGTCATTCTGCGGCGGAGCCCGCAGCGCCTCTGGCGCCGCGATGAACCGATCCTCGACCCGAGCGCGTTCGACGGGGCGACAGATGCCGCTGCCGAGGGGGCGCCGGTGAGACACGGCCTCGCCCTCGTGGCGCGTGAGGTGGTCTTGGAGACGGCCGACCCAGAGGTAGTGCTGGAGAGGTGGGCCGGGCAGGAGGAGGCGGAGGTCCTCCTGAGTCGGCTGAGCACGACGAGGCGGCAGGCGCTCTACCTGACGGCCGTGGAGGGCCTGAGCTATCTGGAGGCGGCGCGTTGTCTGTGGCTGCAGGACGAGACAGCCGTGCGCCGGTGCATCCACCGCGCCCGCGTGGCGTTGCGACGCGAACGGGAGGCTCGGGACGCGCTCCCGGAGCGAGGCCGGCAACCATGAGGCCTGTGTCCCACGCCCCCGCAGGTCTCGAGGAGCAGCTGGCGGCGGAGAGCCGCAGCGTGCTGGTGATGCTGTGGCTGGGCTACACCCGCGTCGAGGCGGAGGACGCCCTGCGGTCGGCGAGCGCCGACGCCGGCGCTCCGCACGAGGCGCCCTCGCGTCAGGCGAGATCCACAGAGGGAGACGCCGGGGCGTCCGCCGTCCCTTCGTCGAGGGACGGGGCCTCCTCGGCGAGCACCTCGCGCGCTTGCCCCTCGTGTGCGGCGGGCACCAGCACCTCCACCCGCCCCAGGCCGTCGACGGTGAGGCCGAGGACGCGCCCCACCGAGGGGTAGCGCAGCATGACGGGGATCCCCTCGCTCTGCAGCTTGCCGCGCGCCACCTCGGCGGCGAGGGGCCCCTGGGAGACGTATACCACTACCAGCTCGCTCATCGGGGCAGCTCCTAGCGTTATGTCGTGATTGCATTGTACTCCACGTAGCAGCCGCCACCAAGCGCGCGATTGACGCCGCCGCCGCGCGGGCCTATCCTCACGCACACAGTGCCACGCGAATCTGCGCGGCGACGACCGTGGGGCCTGCTCTCAGCCAACTCTGCGGTCTCTGGCCCCTGCGATTCATGCCATCGGCGCCATCGAGGATGCCCAGGATGTGGGACAGCGAACGCACCGTCCGGACCGGATTCCGGCCCGCCGAACATGGCTTCCGCTTCGCCAACCGCTTTCTCTGGCCGCGCGCAGGTCAGGGGAGAGGATGGACGCTGGCGCGCGCCGTTCTGCGACTGTTGGGGATGAACACCACCGCGTTGGGCCTGTGCGGGGGGATGTGTCTGGCCGCCCTGGACCTGTACCACCTCGGCCGACCCGTCCCCAAGCGCGACGCACCCCCGTCGGCCGGGGACGCTCTCTTTCGCTACCTGCTCCGGCGGCAGATCGACTCGTACTCCGGCCCACGCGTCCCCCTGCGCGTGTTGGCATGGATGTGGCGCCGCGACGGGCACCTCGACCGGCTCACCATCGCCCAGTTCCTGCACCTGCGGGCCCGGCTCGACGCTGGCGCACCCACGCCCCTGGTGTTGGTGCGCACCCGCGGCCTCTCGGATCCCACCGCCAACCACCAGGTGCTGGCCCTGGGCTACACCTGGGCGCCGCTGGAGCGCCGCGCCACCATCTTTATGTACGATCCCAACCATCCGCTGATCGAGCCGACGCTGTCATTCATCGTGGCGCCGGGGGGGCGCCTCATCGACCTGCGACAATCCACCGGCGAGGCGGTGCGGGGGTTCTTTCTGGGGCGCTATCGCCCGCGCACGTCGGGCCCGCCGGCGTAAGGGGCGGGAAAAGAAGACAAGCCGCCTTGCGGCGGCTCCTCTTCCCAGTCCCGTGGCGCGGGGACGTCAGTCCCAGCGGCGCTGCATCTTGAGCGTGGTGCGACGGCTCTTGATGCGCTTCTTTGCCGCCTTGCGCTTGCGCGTCTGCGACGGCTTTTCGTAGAAACGGCGCTTTTTCATCTCGGCGCGCAACCGATCCTGCTGGATCGCCTTCTTGAAGCGCCTATATAGGCTCTCGAATGACTCGCCGCCTTCGCGAACTACGTAGCTCATGTGCTGTCCTCCTTACTAGAACGAATACCATACCAAGCCAAAGGGCGCGACCCAGGTGGTCGCCCCCAGAAATGCCGAATGCTCGCAGCGATAACGCTCGAGCGGCGCCTTGACCCTATTCAGACTATCATCAACTCAAGACCACAGGGGACGTGTGCCGAGAGATGTGAGCGAGTAACTCGAGCCGAGACCAACACCCGAGGGACACGAAGGGTCCTGCGCGCCGGGCAAGCTTACGCGCCTCGGCGAGCCGGCGAAGAATCGAGGGTCTGTACACGGTCCGCTGCTCGCCACCCCGTGGGGCCGGTTGGGCCACCGACGGAGCACGCTGGTCAAGACACGTTATCCTATTATACCACGGTCCGAGCCTGTGGGCAAATCAATCCGGGTAGCGTCTTCTAGTCTCTGCTCGCGTCTCTTGGCCAGAGACCGATAGCATTGCTTGCACGACGGCCCGGATTGGCCTACCATTGGTGCCGGCCGAGGGGAGCTGCGCTCCCGCGCGCTAAGGGCCGGCCACACGAACAGAAGGAGGCTCCGATGCTTGCATGGAAGAGTGGGGAAGTGGTAGCCAACGGCCTGCGGCTGCGCTACTACCGCACCGGCGTGGATGGCCCACCGGTGGTGCTGGCGCACGGCATCACCGATAGCGGGCTGTGCTGGCCAAGGTTGGCCGCCGCCCTGGCCGACGAGTATCAGGTGATCGGCTACGACGCGCGAGGGCACGGACGGTCGCAGGCGCCCTCGGGCCCCTACACGCGTCAGGACCAGGCCGATGACCTGGCGGAACTCGTCAAGGCGATGGGCATCGACAAGCCGTGCATCATCGGCCACAGCATGGGCGCCGACACCACGGCCAACGCCGTGGCGCGCCACCCCGATCTCGCCAAGGCCATCGTGCTGGAGGATCCCCCCTGGCGCGACGAGCCGCCGGCCGAGGCCAGGCCCCTGGAGGGCTACCGCGAGCGCTTGCGGATGTATCGCTCCATGACACGCGAGGAACTCATCGCCTACGGCAAGACGCGCAATCCCAACTGGGACGACGCCGAGTGGGATCCTTGGGCCGACGCCAAGTTTGCCGTGAGCACCGCCATGATCGACTGCCTGCAGTGGGCGCCCTCGCCGTGGCGCGAGGTCTGCACCAAGCTCGTCTGTCCGACTCTGCTCGTCATCGCCGAAGCGGGCGACCGCGCCGACGGGCTGGGTGGGATCGTGACCGACGAGGTGGCCGCCGAGGCGATGACGCTCATGCCTAACGGCCAGGTCGCCCGCGTCCAAGGCGCCGGCCACAACATCCGCCGCGAGGCCTTTGACGACTATCTCGCGGCGGTGCGGGCGTTCTTGAGGTGTGTCTAGCCATCGGCGGCAGCGGTCAGCTGTCAGCCGATGGCTGACAGCATCCGGTAGCTACGCGCCGATCCTCGGCTACCGACAGCCGGCAGCCGATCGCTGATTGCCGACAGCCCGAACTCTGGGAGGGACATCATGACGTGGATGAACGGCGACGTACTCGCCAACGGCTTGAAGCTGCACTATGTGCGTACCGGCGGCGACAAGCCGCCCCTGGTGTTGGCCCACGGCCATTCTGACAACGGCCTGTGCTGGACGCGTGTGGCGCGCGTCCTGGAGGCCGACTATGACCTCATCATGTACGATGCCAGGCGCCACGGGCTCTCCGACGATGGCCCCGGCGTCGCGGAGCGCCACGACCTGGCCAGGGACGCCGCCGGCCTCATCGAGGCGCTGGGCGTGCAAAAGCCGGGAGTGTTCGGCCACTCCATGGGCGCCGCCACCGCCGCCGGCGTCGCGGCCCTCTACCCCGATCTCGTGTCGTACATCATTCTGGAGGATGTGCCCTGGTTCGACGAGGAGGCCATGTCGCGGTGGCAGAGTCGGCCACCGAGCCGGGAGGAGCCGCCGACAACGCGCGAGGAGTGGATCGCCCGCTGCCGGCGCCAGAACCCCAACTGGCACGAGGACGAGGTGGGGCCGTGGGCCGACTCCAAGCTACAGTTCGCCGGCCGCGAGTGGACGGGGCAGCGCCGGGAGGATCCGCCCTGGCAAGAGGTGGCCAAGCGCATTCGCGTGCCCGCCCTGTTGCTCACCGGCGACCTGGAGCTGGGCGCCATCGTCTCCCCCGCCGTGGCCGATGAGGCGCTGCGGCTCATGCCCAACGCCCAGGTAGCCCACATCGCCGGCGCGGGGCATTGCATCCATCGCGACAAGTTCGAGGAGGCGATGGCGGCCGTCAAGGCGTTCTTGGGGACGGTGGGCACGCGCTGACGCCGGCTCACCGCGGCGGCGCGCACCGGCGTGCGCGCCCTACATCGTGTCCCCGGCGCGCACCGGCGTGGGTGCCCTACATCATGTCCCCGGCGCGCGCCGGCGTGGGTGCCATAAGCCCCGCCTCCGGCACACGTGGTAGGGGCCGGACGCTGTCCGGCCCGCCGTGGCGCGCATCAGCGTGCGCGCCATAGATCGTGTCCCCGGCGGGTGCGGTAGGGGCCGGACGCTGTCCGGCCCGCTGCGGCGCGCATCAGCGTGCGCGCCCTACACCGCAGCTCCGCCCTGAGGCTATGCATCCTCCACGAGCAGCCTCACCATCTCTCTCGGCGTGATGATGCGCACCTCGTCAACACGCTCCAGAACCAGAATGTCGCGGTCGCCGGTCACGAGATAATCGGCCGCGCCGACGACGGCATAGGCGAGCAAGTAGTCATCGCTTCGGTCGCGCGTTATCTCGGGTATGGGTCCTCGTATGGCCGGGATGGTTTCCGCTATCGCTTCCAGCACCTCCCTCAGAGCAAGCAGGTCATCCCGGGCGATGCGGCCCGCCAAGTAGGGCTTGGCCGACGCGGCCTCCTCCAGTTCCTCCAGCAAGCCCTCTGGGAGCAGGAGCGTGTAGGCTCCTAGGACACCCGCCTCCACGACTCGGACGACCGGGCCATCGCCAGACGGCGTCAACAGATAGCTGAAGAGAATGTTGGCGCCGAGGAGTACGCGCATCTGTCGGCAGCCGCGTCAGGAGTCGGCAGTCCCGACGCGCCGGGACTTAACGTCAGCGATGCCGCTGGCGTCGTCAACCGACTCGCGAATGCCCTCCTCAGAGAAGCGTCGCGCCAGCGCATCCGCCTCCTCCTCAGAGAGGTCCGAGTTGCGCTCCCTCACCGTCGCACGTAGGCCGCGCAACCTCTCCAGGGCGTCGCGCCGGCGAGCCTCCTCGCGCAGGAGGCTCAGGCGTTGATACTCCTTATAGGGGATAATAGCCACTTTGGGCTGCCCGTGGCTCTCGACGATGACGTCGTCATTCTCTTCGATGGCCCAATCGGCAATCGCGCCAAATCGGGTCTTGGCCTCGCTTGCGGACACCGTGCGGGGCATGATCACCTACTACCTTTCGCTCACAGAACATAGTTGACCGATATAATGATCGTTTCTATGATCATTATATCGGTCAATAATACGTCCGTCAAATCCTGCGCTCTACGACCCGACCTCGACCCGCGCCCCCTCCTCCACCGAGCGGGCGATAGCGAGGAGTGTGGTGAGGTCGCCCAGGGCGTCCTCCTTGGTATAGCTCGGCTCGCGACCGTGCTGCACGCAGTCCACCAGCTCGCGCCACATGCGCTCGTACGTGTCGGCGTCATCGAGGTCCAGCGCCTGCACCTCGTCCCCCTCGCGGTTGGTGAGGGCCGCGCGTCGCCGCTCGATGGAGAGGACCCCTTCACTCCCCCGCACGTAAAAGTAGTTGCGCCCGCCCCCGATATGGTCGGAATGGCTGAACATGCCGCGCATGCCCGAGGCATACTCGAACAGCATCAGCACGTGGTCGTACTCGCCATACTCGGGCCGTAGCTGCTCGCCCGACGCCGTCACGGCGGTTGGCACGCCAAACAGGCGCGACAGCTGGGCGATGGAGTGGTGCCCGCCATCAAAGAGGGTACCGAGCGGAAAGTCGGGGTGGATGCGCCATTCTGTCGTGCCGTACCCGCGCGCCGAGTGCCTGCCCGGGTCGTACATGGAATGCTGCACGCGATCGTACATGATGATGTCGCCGATCTCGCCGGAGCGCAGCAACGCCCGCAACGCCGCATTCGAGGGGCGGTAGCCGACCTGCTCCAGAATGAGGAGTTGCAGCCCGCCCGCGTCGGCAGCCTCCACCAGCGCCCGCCCCTCCTCGAGGGTGCGCGCCATCGGCTTTTCCAGCATCACGTGCTTGCCCGCCTGCAGCGCTGCCAGCGCCACCGGCGCGTTCAGCGCGATGGGGGTGAGCACCACCACGGCGTCGACGTCGGGCTGGCGGATGAGGTCGTGATAGTCGGTGAAAAAGGCGGCGTCGGGATAGTCGCGGGCCACCTTCTGCCGGCTGGCGTCGCTCCGGGCGCTAAAGGCGACGAGGGAAGCGCGGTCGGTCATGCGGTCCAACACGGGCCGGTGAGCGTTCTCAAAGATGAGGCCGGGCCCGACGATACCGAGACGGAGAGGGTTCATGGGTTACTCCTGCAGTCGAATGATAGGCGGACCATGATCATGATACCAGCGCTCGAACGACGAGAGACACGAGGATAGCTACGAGCACGGAGAGGAGTGTGCCGATTAGCACGTACTCTGCGAACTGTCGTTCCTCCAGCTGTCTGAACCGTGCAAAGCTCTTTGCAGCGAGAACCAAGCCTATTGTGGCAAACTGCGCGTTGAGCACCAGTATGTAGATCAACAGACGCTCTAGGATGCCAATGTACCTTCCGGCACTGTAGGCGGGCCGGTCAAGCGAGATCAGATAAGGGGGATCTGCGGGCATTGGGGTCGCGACGAGCCCAAAGCGCTCAAGCACGTATCTTATGAGCAGGTTCGCCTCGTTCGCCACAAGCAGGAAACCAAGTAGCACCACTCCTGCTTTCCCTAGATCCACGGGCTGCGAGAAAAGCGCTGGCCAGGTGTAGAGCGCCAGGAAGCCTGGGGTAGCTCTGAGCCAGGGCTGAAAGCGGGCGTTCGCAGCGCTCGACGATAGTGCGGCTGTCAGAAGCGCCTGCAGGCCGAGCAGGAGCACCCGCAGGCCGTTCGTGGCAGACGAGCGTTGCTCGAGGCGATAGAACAAGAGATTTGCGCCGGCCATGAGCACGGCATATGCAAGGACAGCGATACTGGGTTCCAGCACCGCCACAGCCAGCGTCTGCACGACCACTACCACAGCGATGGTGGTGCGTCCCACCATGCCATCTCGGAGGTATACGAGGCGAGAGATCACCACGACGTTCATGAGGTAGGTGAACATGGGGGCGGCTCGACCTCCAGGCATCGGTTCAGTGCTTGTGCCGTGGCATCGAACATGGAGATCAGCGGTCCTAGAGCGCCTCGATCTATCGTTTTGTAGACTGCCTGCGTTGTCAGGTCTAGTGAGTCGGCAAGGTCACGTACACTGCGCCCCTTATGGAGCCCGGCAAGGACCTGGTAGCGGCTCTTTGGCCAATCGGATGCGCGATGGGAGACGAAGGCCAGGGCTGCGTTCACTAGACTCGCCCACACCTTGTCCATGCTCCCACACACGCTAAAGAGAGCGCCCGTCTCCTTCAGTGCCTCTATGCCATCCCGGGCAAGGTGGAACGCGGGGCCATCCATGCCAATCGCCTGTTTGGTGTTCAGCGGGGTGATGATATCTCCCACGCCATACGCAAACCTAACGCGATGGGGATGGAGAGCGCCCAGTATGGCGATAGCATCGTAAAAGAGTTCGTCGGCACCGGAGAGCACGGCCTGGAACTCGTCGCCGAGTGTGACGGTGTAGGGAGACACGAGTTGAGGGTTCGCGCCATTCAGTAGGGAAAGCACCTCGACGAGCTGTTCCTGAACGTGTGCTCGATCTGTGATGTTCCGAGAGGCCACGACGTCGGCAATTACAGCGATGTACCTCACGCGATCTACCTCGCAGTGACCAAGCCTACCAACCGAAACGGTTGCAACAGGGCATTTGCAACCGTTTCGGTTGTCAACTCCTGAATCATGGGAGGCGTGCCCAATATAGCTCTGCGATCTACCACCGTCAAGTCATTTGCCGCGGCGCCAGGGTCATGCTAGTGTGTCTGCGCCCTGCAGCAAGACGCTTCATCCGATCCAGAGGAGCCCACCCATGCAAATCCTTCCCGGCATCTATCTCGCCAACGGCTTTCCCTACCAGCAGCACCAGAACAGCTACCTCGTGGTCGGCGAGGGGGCGGCGGTGCTGGTCGACTCGGGCGATCTGGAGGAGCGCGAGACGTTCGACCTCGTGCGGGAAAACCTGGCCCTCTGGGGCCTGCGCCCCGAGGACGTCACCCACCTCCTGGTGACCCACGCCCATTTCGACCACTCTAGCCACGCCGCGGCCTGGCAACGCCTCGGCGCACAGGTGGTGGCCAGCCAGCCCGCCGCCGACGCTATGGCGACGGGCGACGACCGCTGCATCGGCTACGCCGTGCGACGGACGTTCGAGCCGTGTCGCGTCGACCGGGTGCTGCGCGACGGCGAGACGCTCCCGGCGGGCAATCTAGCGTTCCGCGCCATCGCCGCGCCGGGCCACGCCGACAGCTGCCTCATCTATGAGCTGCAGCTGGACGGCCGCCGCGTCTGGTTCGGCGGGGACGTGATCCTCACCGACCTGGAGGGATGGCGCGTGGAACTCGGCTGGAACGGCGGCCCCGACTATCACCGGCCCACCTATCTCGAGACGCTGCGGCGTCTGGCGCACCTGCCTTGCGACGTGCTCCTCCCCGGCCACGGCGCGCCGCGCATCGGCGAGGCGTGGCGGCAGGTGCAGATGGCCTACACCAAGGCGCTCATGGAGTGGCGCTAACGAGGCGGCGCGATCCACGTCGACGATGAAAGAGTTGCAGGTTACAGGTGGCAGGTTGCAGGCATTTGCGTGAGAACTCGCTATGGCCTGTAACCTGTCACCTGCAACCTGTAACTGCAACCCATCCACGCGCAAGCCCAGCGCAGTCCCTCTCCCCTCTTTGCATCCAGCGCTTTCCTGATTATCATAACAGGGCCGTTTGCCGTGTGTCGCGCCACGACGAAAGGAGCCCCGCTTGCCCCGGTCCCGGCGTCTCGTGCTCTCGTTGCTGCTTCTCGCATTCCTCGTCGTCCCGCCCGCCGCCGCCTGCCAGCGCCCGGCCGGCTTGGGGGCCGAACTGAACGCCATCGTCGCCCCGCACCGCTTCAGCGCCCTGGCGTGGGAGGCATGCGCGCTCTTGGGGCTCGGGTGCAACGGCGAGGCATCTCCGGACGAACTCGCGGACCTGGACGATGCCGCCGCTCTCGAGGCGTACTTTGCCCTGGCCGAGGCGGAGCGCGCCGTGGAGGGGCGCCTGTGGGAGGCCGCCGAGAACGGCGCCGCCGAGGTGCGGGGGGCGCTGCGCGAGGATCTGGCCGACCTCCGGGCGCAACGGGCGGCGCTGCGTGGGCGCGTGGAGACGATCATCGCCCGGCAGATCCGCGCCACGCTGGACACTGAGGGGATCCTCAACCCCTTTGGCAGCGTCTCTCTGCCGGTGCGCTTTCCACCGGTGGGCCTGCGCCTCGACAATCCCCCGACGCTGCTGGTCGTCTCGCCGCGCAGCCGCATCGAGAGTGTGCGCGAGGTGATGCTCGTGCAGGGGATGCCGACGGTGACCCGCGAAGAGATCGAGGCGGCGGTGGCGGAGTTGGGATACTCGGCTCTGGTGGTCGACCTCGGGGGGCTGGCGGCCCTCTACCCGCCCCTCATCGACGCGGGCGCGCCCCTCGAGTGGACCATCGAGACCGCCACCCACGAGTGGCTGCACCAGTACCTGGCATTCACCCCGCTGGGCTTTCGCTACGTCCTCGATCTCGCCGGCCTGCGGCCCGATTACGAGATCGCCAGGATGAACGAGACGGTGGCCGGCATGATGGGGCGCGAGCTGTCTGATTGCGTGATGGAGGCCTACCACCGCCAGCCCCCCGAGGCGGCACCCGCGACGGACCCGGCGCCGCAGCCGCCACGGGACCGTTCCCTGTTCAACCGGACGATGCGCGAGACGCGCCTGCGGGTTGACGAGCTGCTGGCCGCCGGGCGGGTCGACGAGGCCGAGGAGTACATGGAGGCACAGCGGCGTTACCTGGCCTCCGAGGGGTACCATATCCGCAAGCTGAACCAGGCCTATTTTGCCTTCCACGGCGCCTACGCCGACGCTCCCACGTCCGTGGACCCCATCGGCGAGGAGATGCGCGCCCTGCGGCGGGAGGTCTCCTCGCCGCGCGAGTTCCTGGACGCCGTCTCGACGCTGACGAGCCGCGCGGAGCTGCAGGAGCGGCTGGCGGATAGGTGACAGTGACGTTGACGGTGACAGGTCGCAGGTGACATGTTTCAGGGCCAGCGCGAGGACTCGCTCGTGCCTGTAACCTGTCACCTGTAACCTGCAACGCGAGTTGTTACCGCCTCATTGGCGCGGGTGCCCTCCCCCTACTCGATCACCACGCGCGGCGAGTTCAGCACCACCGCATCATTCAGATCGATCCCCAGCCCGGGAAGGTCTGGCGCCTGAAAGAACCCGTTGACCGGCTGATAGTCCTGCAGGCAGATGGCGCGATTGCCGGCCTTCAGGGCGTTGGTGTGGTGCTCGTGGATCTGAAAGTTCGGGATGGCGGTCTCCAGGTGGAGCGCCGCGGCCGTCGCCACGGGGCTGCCGCACACGTGCGCCTGCACGGTGACGTCGTACACGTGGGCATAGTCACAGATCTTTTTGCCCTCGGTGATGCCCCCCACGAGGCCGAGGTCGGGCTGGATCACGGCGATGCTCTGCCGCTCCAGGTAGGGCCGGTAGCCCCACCGCGTATAGATGCGCTCCCCCGCGGCCATGGGAATCTTGACGTTGCGCGCCACGAACTCGTGCAGCTCCGGGTTGAGATAGTGCACCGGCTCCTCGTAAAAGAGGCAGCCGAACTCTTCCCAGATGCGGCCGAGCTGCACTCCCGCCGTCGCCCCGAGGAAGGAATGCAGTTCGAGGATGATATCCACGTCCGGCCCGACCGCGTCGCGCACCGCCGCGATGCGGCCGCGAAACAGGGCCAGCAGATCGTTGCTCAGGGGACCGCGCAGGTTGTACGCGGCGCGGTTCCCCTGCCGGTCAAAGATCACCGGGTCGATCTTGAGGCAGGTGTATCCCTCGGCCACCACCTGGCGGGCGACCTCGGCATACTGCTCCGGCTCGGTGAGGACCAGGCGATCGGGCCCCCATCCGAACTGGATCTGGCTGGCGTAGGTGCGCAGCCGCTCGTTCGTCTTGCCCCCCAGGAGCTGGTACACCGGCACCCCCAGCGCCTTCCCCCTGATGTCCCACAGAGCGGTGTCAAAAGCGCTCATGCCGCCGAACACCACCGGCCCGCCGCCCTGCGCCCAAAAGGTGTTGCGGAACATGGCGTCCCACAGCTTCTCGCTCTGGAAGGGGTCGGCGCCGATGAGAAACTGCTCCGCCAGGTTCTTGGCCATGCCGGCGCCGGCAGAGTGGCCCGTGCCATAGGCCAGCCCCACCTCACCCAGGCCGCTGATCCCCTCGTCGGTGTGCACCCGGACGATGACGGGGTGCCAGTTGGGCCAGTTCTCGACGTTCAGGTCAAATACCTCGACGCGGGTGATCTTCATCGTTCGCTCCTCATGGGTGCCGCGCGGCGCAGCCTACGGTTGACAACGGGCTGACGGCCGGCGATGATCGTGCCATTCGCGGCCCCCGGGACGCATTGTGGTCGTGCCCGCGGGCCATGTCAACCAAGTGGGAGTGTTGCCGATGAGCCGCACGGTCCTTACCATCGATGGGAATCGCACGTTGCGCGACGGACATCCCTTTCTCGTGCTCGGGGTGCGTTGCTCGAACGCCGCCGTATCCGACGCCGCGACGGACGAACTCGTCGCCAACCTCGACGTTTTCGCGTCCTACGGCGTTAACGCCATCAGCGTCTATGTCATGGGCTCGCGCTTTGGCGACGTCCGCGGCTATCGCGAGGACGGCAGCCTCGACCCCGCCTACATGGCGCGTATGGCGCGGGCCATCGAGGCTGCCGACGCGCGCGGCATGGTGGTGCTGTTGGGGTGCCTCTACTGGGGCAACTCACGAGCCAAGTGGGAGTCGTGGACGCAGGCCGATGCCGAGGCTGCCGTGGCCAACACCGCCCGCTGGGTGGCGGAGCGCGACTGGCGCCACGTGTTCCTCGACACGGACAATGAGGGCATGGCCCACGCCCAGGGCGTCTTGGACGATGCCGCGCTCATCCGCGCGGCCAAGGCGGCCGCGCCCGACGTGCTCGTGGGCAGCAACTATCGCGGCGACCCGCCCCCCGAGGCGGATCTGTCTATCCATTTCGCGAACCGCGTGGCGGGCAGGCCCTACATCGAGACGGAGGGAAGCCCGAGCAACGTACCTGGCGGCTACTGGGGACCCTACAGCAAGCGCGAGGGGTTCTACGGCTACCTGAACGTGGGCGTCTATACACCCGAGATGCGGGAGAACCAGCTCGCCCTGACGCGCGAGCACCTGGCGCGGGGCGAGGGGTACATGCTGGCGTCCACCTGGTTGCAGGCGCCGCCGCCCCAAGGGCCGAACCACCGGCCGGGGGGCTACGGGACCGAGGAAGATCCGGGGGTGCGGTGGTGGCTGGAGGAGGTGAGGGCCTCGCTCCGGCCATGAACCGCCGAGCCGTAAACGGCCCGTCTGACCCGCCAAGCCCGCCGAGGCGGGCTCAGCCTGGTTGCGCGTGTCCCTCTCAGCGCGCCTCAGCCGCGGGTGGGGGGCACGGGCTCGGGCGCCCACCGCCACCGCACGCCGAGCCGTAAACGGCCCGTCTGACCCGCCAAGCCCGCCGAGGCGGGCTCATGCGTTCTCAGCGCGCCTTGGCGCGCTTGTCCGCCCAGCCGCCGGCCTTGGCCGCGGGTGGCTGCCGCGGGTGGCGGCACATTGGCGTATGGCACAGGGCGGGCGCACTCCGTGCGCCCGCCCTCGATTGTCCGTTCGCCTACCGCGCTCAGCGCCGGAACCGTGCCACGATTCGCGCCAGCTCCTCGTACGCCTCCAGTGGCAGGCCCAGCCGCTCCCTATCGGCCTCCAGGTCCTCCGGCGTGCCGTATCCGGCCAGGTAGCCGTTCACGCGCGCCGCGGCCGTGGAATCGCGCAGATCGTCGGGATCCGGGTAGATGGCCGCCATGGCTCTCAGCAGCGCCGCGTTGCCGCGCAGATCGTGCTTCTGGTGATAGTCCTCAGCGGGATAGAAGCGATCCAGCGGCACGATCTCGGTATGCAGCGTCGCGCCGGCACGCTCCTCTTCGCGGCGCTTGGATTCCTCCGCCAGCTGCCGCTGCTCCTCGTCGTGGTAGAGGATCAGCGAGGCGTACTGCCGCGTGTAGGAGGGAAAGAGTGGGCTGTGCGACTGCCAGAACACGTTCAGCAGATCCGAGTACGAGATGACGTCGGGGTCATAGTCGATCTGGATCGACTCGCTGTGATCGCCGAGGCTGTAGTAGGTGGGATCGGCCTGGGTGCCCCCCGCATAGCCCACACGGGTGCGCACCACGCCGTCGAGACTCCCGAACCGGGAGTCAGGGCCCCAGAATCAACCGAGGGCAAACGTGGCCGTCTCGACGCGCTCCGGCGTCTCACGGTCCATGGGGGGAATTTGGGCCGCGCCGGGCTCGCCGGAGACGTCCTTCTCCGGGTTCGCCGCCTCACCGCGCAGAGCGCCCGTCGCCAGCACAAAACCCGCCGCCAAGAGGCCGAGCGACGAGAACACGACCAACGCCACCCGCAGCAGAGGAGATAGATGGGCGATTCGGTACCACATGCTTGGTTACCTCCATGATACGACACGCCTATCGACGCGCCCCCATTGTATCATAGAGGTGTAAGCAGATCAAGCTACTCTGCTTTCCCTTCTCTGCCCTCGCTCGCTAGACCTCCGCTGCAGGCCACTCGCGGCATGTCACCGGCTGGTTGCGGCGCAGGTCTTCGTGGCAGCCGTCGCAGCGCGTGCAGACGACGATCTCGTCGAGCCTGCCCTGCTGCACCTTGGTGGGCCAGTCTGGGTCCGCGATGAGCCCCCGCCCCACCGCCACGAGGTGGGCGCGACCCAGCGTCAGGACCTCCAGCGCCCGCGCGGGCACGTCGAGTTCGTTCACCGTGATGACCGGAACGCCCAGCTCGGAGAAGGGCACCGCCAGGTCACCCGGCGCCTTGCTGGACGACGGCGAGAGGTCCAGCATCTCCACGCCCGCGCTGATGAGGCGCGACGCCAGCGCCACGCTCTCCTCGATCCCATAGCCCGGGCCGACGGGTGTGTGCCGGTACATGACGAACATGCTGGCCCCACACGAGGGGCGCACCGCCTCGACGATCTCGGTAGCCAGGCGCATGCGGCGGTCGGTGGCTCCCCCGTAAGCGTCACTACGACTGTTCTTCTCCGGCGAAAAGAACTGATTGAGCAGATAGCCATGCGCCCCGTGGGGCTCGATGGCGTCGAACCCCGCCGCCGCGCAGATGCCCGCCGCCATGCGGTAGCGCTGCACCAACACGTCGATGTCGATCAGACTGAGGTCGTCGGGCGTGAGCTGGCGACCTCGTGCCGTGGGAAAGAGCTGGATGGCCGCCAGGGCGCCCTCCGCATGGATGGCCGACACCACCGGCCGCAGGTTCTCGGCCGTCAGATCGATGCCGAACCGCGCAATGGACGTGGCCTCGACCACCACCAGCGCCGCGCCGCCCCGCGCTCGCCGGCCGTACCACTCGGCTGCCTCGGGGGTAGTCACGCCGCGACAGGTCGCCATCGGCGGCATCACGATGCGGTTGCGCAGCGTCTTGCCCTTGATGCGCAAGGGCCGAAACAAGGGACTCGTATCGAGAGACAACGCGTGCTCCTTTCGGATCGCGGCCCGGGTTGCGCGGCGGAACCCCCGCGCAGCTCGAATCCGCCTCGACCTGCCTACCAGGTGCGCTCCTCGAGCAACTCCTGGATCGCCTCGCGTGGCACCGGCAATTCGTCGATGTGATCCTCGAGCCACATGGAAAAGTCTTCCTCGATGTCGTCGGTCCAGCGGCGGTCGATCTGGCCCGGCGTGTACTTGCCCTCGGCCAAGCGCCCCTTCCCAAAGGTATCGCGCAGCCTGATCAACTCGGACGTCTTGACGACCTTTTCCGCCAGGTGGGCGGGGACAAAGATCACGCCGTCATCGCGCCCCAACACCACGTCCCCGGGCATTACCGTGGCATGCCCGATGCGCAGGGGGCAGTTGACGCCCAGCAGCATGATGGTGGGCGAGGCGTACGTGGGGTGCCAGCCCCGCACAAAGCTCACAAAGCCCGGGATCGATCGGATGCCGTCCAAGTCGCGCACGGCGGCGTCGTGCACCACGCCGTTGCCCGACTTGGCATAGATGGCCGTCGAGAGGTTATCGCCGATGATCGGGCCCTGCTCGATCTTGCCGTACACGTCCGCCACATACACGTCGCGCTGAACGAGCATATCGATGGGCCACGAGATCTGGTCGCCAATGCACCCGAGGCGGGCGCCCTTTTCCTCCATGAGCTTGCGCATATCGGGCCGGCGCGGCATGTACATGGCCGTCACGGCGCGCCCCACCAGCACCTCGCCTGGATGGGTGCACTGGAAATCGCCCTCATACTGCCAGTGGAACCCCTCATTGCGCAGCACACCCCACGCCTGGGTGATGGTGGTCTCGCGCATGCGCTCGAGGATGCTGTCCGGCACCTTGGGCCGGCCGTCGTCAAAGCGCTCCCCCTTCCATTCGGGCGTGTACTCGATGAGTTCCTCGGCTGAAAGGTTGAGCGGCGCAAACTTTTCCATGGATCCTTGTATCCTCCGACTGATGTGATGCTCGTGCTGCGGATCGTGCCACGAACGCCTATTCCTGCGCCTCGAGGGCGCGCGAGATCGCCTCGCGAATGCCCTCTCTCGGCGCCTCGTACCCCCAATCGATCTGCCTGCCGTTCACATAGATGGCGCGCGGAATCTGATGGCGGAGCAGTACCGCGCGGTCATCCACCGGATACTCGCGCAGCGCCACCGCGTCGCCGAACTCGGCAGAAACCTCGCGCACCCGCTGCGCCTCGATCCAACTCGTCTCGCAAAACGTCTGCCAAAAGAGGTCCACCGCCACCTTGACCCGCGCGCCCCGTGCCCAGGCCTCGCGCAGCCATGCCGCCCGCGCCCGGCCACAGGCATCGATCTCGTCCGACTCGTGAACGTGGCTGCAGGTGCTCACATAGTAGGTGTCGTCCGGCGTCATGTCGCGGATCCGCGCATCCGTCGGCGTCCTCCGTCGTCCCCCAGACGGCTACCGCCCGATCTCTGGCGGCGCACCGGCTGCCAGCGCCCGCAGCCGGGCGACCAGCACAGGCGGCAGGTCGCGCGTCGCCTCCCACGAGAAGGGGCGCGTCATGTCCCCCTTGGGAAAGACCGGCTCCTCCAGCCCATCGAGCACCATCCCCGCGCGAAAGGCGGGCGCCAGCAACCCGCTCAGCGGCCGGTGAAAGTAGTAGTGGGGCACCGGCTGCCCTACGATGCCCAGCCCCTTGGCGACGCTCGGCCGGATGTAATGCCACACCTTGATAGCCGACTGCGTCACCAGCTCGCCGTCGCGGTCCACGCGTTCCGCCACATTGGACGAGCCCTCGGGGTTGTTGAAGCAGGGGTGCATCACCGAAAAGACGAACCGGCCCCCCGGCTTGAGCAAGCGCGGCATGGCGGCCATCAGCGGCTCGATGTCCGCCATGTCCATCAGCGCCATACTGCATACCGCCGCGTCAAACCGCCCCTCGCCGAGGGAGGCCAGTGCTCCGGCGTCGGTGGCGTCCAGGACGTGATAGGTGATGCGCTCGACATGCTCCGTCGTGCGGGCGCGAGCGCGCTCGATGAACGCCTCGCTCTGGTCGAACGCCACCACGCGCGCGCCCAGCTCCGCCAGCCGCCGCGCAAAGGCGCCGTTCCCGCAGGCCACGTCGAGCACCAACTCGTCGGCCTTTATGTCGAGCAGTCGCTCGGTGGCGGGCGCGATGAGCACCCGCTGAAAGTCGTTGCCCTCGCCGTAGCGCTCGTCCCAGAAGGGAGCGTTCGTCTCCCACGCCGCCCTGGCGCGCCTATGCAGTTCGTCCCCGCTCGCGTCGCCCATGATCGTCCTCATCGTATGAGGATGGCCGCCCGTCGCCGCGACGGGCAGCGTGGAGCGCAGCTTACCATGCCGAGCGCCGCGACGCAACAGATCGCGGCCCGGCGGGCCCTACACCTCCGCCAGCGTGAGGCGCGACAGATAGCGCCCCCGCGCCGCGTCCCACTCCTCGGCGATGGCGATCAGCCGGCGCTCGCGGTCGCCGGGCAGGATGGCCGCCCCCGAGGGGTGCAGGCGCACGCGGTCCCACAGCTCCACCTCGGGCCGCAGCGGGACGGTGACGCGCTCGCTACGCTGCGCCATGTGGGCGCGCAGCCACAGGGCGTCGCGCACCGCGGTCGCCATGGCGCCGTCGGCCAGGCCATAGTCGGTGTGGTGCACGTGCATGCGCAGCCCCAGGCCCATGGACAGGTAGGACACCTCTCCCGCGCTGGCCGCGCCTGTGGCGGGGTCGCCGTAGACGCGAAAGGAGGTGCCGCGGGGCAGCGCCGGCCCAAAGGCGCCGTAGGCGATCTCTCCGCCGAGCCCCACGTCGGCCGGCGTCGGCGCGTACCCCATGAGGGTCAGCCCGCGCATGGTGCCGTCGGACTCAAAGCGCGCCATCCCGCCCGCCATCCCGAGCAGTCGCCGGCAGGCCTCCGCGGCGCTGGCAGTCGCCGCCATGGTAAAGCGCGGCACGATGCACTGATAGGCCGCAGCGTCGCTGGTGAAGCGCAGCCCCACGCGGGCGCACAGCTCGTCGAGCAGCCAGGCAATGCTGGCGCCGTCCCACGTCAACGGCTCCTGCGGCCGCCAGAGTCCGAGCAGCCCCCAGCCGTCCACCGCGTCGATCACCACGCGGCCGATGTCGCCGCCGGTGGGTTGGGTGCGCATCCCCTGCACCGCCCGCGCGGCCACGATATAGTGGGGCTCCAGAACCACCGTCTCGGCGCCCAGCGGCGTGACGTACCCGCGCCGTACGATGAGCGACGAGAGCGGCCGCACCGCCTCGGCCGGCGTGCCCTCGCGCCCCAGGCCGTCGTAGGCGCCGGAGGGGTTGGGCGCCTCGACCCGCACCCGGCTCCCGGCCTCGTCCGTTGCGCGCCGGTAGCGTATCACCGCCAGGTCGGCCAGGCGATGCGTAGCGGCTTCCCTGTAGGTCACGTGTCGCATGACACAGCCCTCGTTGGCGGCATAGACCGCCCCCGCCCCGGCGTCGTACGCCAACGCCGGGCGCCGATGGATGGTCGCCTCGAGCCCCAGGGCCACCTCCTCGCCATAGTGGCACGATGAAAATCCGTTCGCGCCGCCCGCCGAGGCGGCCACCACCGGCTGCACCCATGCGGGCGAACCCTCGAAGCGGTCCAACCACGCAACGAGGTGGCGCTCGCCGACAACCTCGACCGCAGGCTCGGCGACCGTGGAAGCCCCCGTGACGGCGCCGTCGCCGCCCGGCGCGATGCTCACGGGCCCCTCCCACGCACCCGTGGCGAGGTCCATTGCGCCGCCGCGCACCTTGCCATCCGCGGCCACCGCCAGGCGCAACAGCCCCGCGGCCTCGTCTAGCGCCGCACCGATGCCGCGAAGGTCGGCATATGGCCCCGCAGTCGGCCACACGTTCTCGGCGCCCCAGGCCCCGCTGAGGGGCGCGCTGCGCGCCGCCACCCGGCCGTCGCGAGTGTAGAGCGCCAGAGGGCCGTCCGCCGCTACCCAGGGGCGCGCAGCCAACCCCTCGACTGCTGCTACGCCGGCCGACCAGTGGGCGCCGCAATCGGCGGATTCCAGAGAGCGCACGGCATAGCCCCCCTGGCCGTCGGGGGCGGCATAGACGAGGCGCAGCGCCCCCGCGCCCCGATCCACCACCGCCAGCGCCAGGTCGCCGTCTGGGCAGGCGCCGCTCGCCACGATGGACCAGGCGACCCACTCAGCCGCGACGCCGGGATCGCGCACCCGGCAGTAGAGCACGTGCCCGGCGGCGTCCACCGCCACGCGGTGCAACCCAACGTCGCCCGGGCCGCCGCCGCAGAACGCCATGTCGGTGCGCATCGTCGCCCCGTCGGCATAGCGCACCATTCCCCAGCGCAGCCGTCGGTCCTGCACCTCGGCCGTCACGACGGGCCGCCCTCCCCAACGCATGGCGGCGGCACGAAGGGTGGAAGTGATCGTACGCATGGTATGCTCCTTCTGGCTGTCGGCTATCGGCTCTCGGCTGTCGGTGGGCTGTTAGCCATTGGCTCTTGGCTCTCAGCCGGAGGCGGTCGTCGTCGTACAGCGGCGCACCATGCCATAGGCGCACCAAGAGCCAAGCGCCAATGGCCAAACGCCCGCAGTTGCGGCTGAGCGCTGAGTGCCGATAGCCGACCGCCGACCGCCGGTCACTCCTCCCACGTCCCCACCCACGCCGCCGCGGGGTCCGGGTTCAGCAGGCGACACTCGGCGACGTAGGCTACACCGGCCTCGGTGGCGCGCACCTCGGAGGGATGGAGGACGACGCGCTCGCGATCCCGCGCGAGGGGGTGATCCTCGCGCGCGCGGTGGCGCAGTGCTTCGATGCGCACGGAGTGTCCTGGGCGCGGCCCGGGGGGTGAGGGGCGTGCGCCGCGGGGGTGCGCACGCGTGCGCAGCGAGCTATGTTATTGATTTACAAGGAAAACATGGAAATCTGTTAAACCTCTGGCAACCCTTGTCAACCTTTCGGCGTCTTGCGCGACGCAGGATCACCAGATGTAGGAGCCAGACGCGGCGGCCTCCGGGTCGGTCGCCTCGACCGGCATCATCCCGAGGAAGTCGCCGGCGAACGCGCGCCAGGCGTCGAGGTCGGTCGCCGCGAGGCGCAGGTAGCCGAGCGAACACACCCCCGTCGTCACGGCGGCCAAGGTAGCCGGGTCGGGTTGCCGCCCGTCGACCGTGTCTCATGGGCCGGAACGGCCATTCGCACAGGCGCTCGTCGAGCGGCACGATGGCGGTGATGCGAAAGGTGCCCGCGGCGATCATCGGCGTGATCGGTGCCCTGCGCCTGACGCCTGACGCCGGCACAGACAAGCTGGTCGATCACGGCTCCAGCGCGTTCGAGGGCACGCAGGAGTTCCGCGAGCGCTTCGGGGACGAGGCGATCGTCGTCACGATGTGATATGGCAATTCGATTGCGGCGGCCATGCACCAGACAGCAACAACGGCCATCGTCCAAAACCACCGATGTTTATCGAACCATACCGACAGCATCCAGCAAACTGTCGCCAAGCCCGCAATCGCGTAGCACCAGTACGGGATCGGCGTGGACGATACGCCGACAGCGGCCACGCCCGAGAGGAACGCCCAAAATGCGATGCGTTTTGCGATCCCTTTTTTCCCAGTAGAAAGCAGAGC
>ENA-UOUL01000500-UOUL01000500.1-bioreactor-metagenome-genome-assembly--contig:-NODE-500-length-66522-cov-5.715313_pt1 | contig 66522 bp, 53 predicted proteins | sample MGYA00249838_ERZ747220 | MGnify/ENA primary metagenome ERZ747220 (study PRJEB28778, sample SAMN05720191) | bioreactor metagenome | isolation source: Anaerobic biogas reactor | place: USA:Washington... | reverse complement strand
AGTGCACGCCGGGCTACTCCGAGGGCACGCACTATCGCGTGGAGTATAGTTCCCAGTACCCGCCCCAGATCGTGATCATGGAGCCGTCCACAAGTGGCCCGTACTGGTTCGAATGCTACGAGGGGGACGAGCCGGCTGCGATCGGCTCGATCACCGCGGCACCGGGCCTCGGCATGGTTCAGGTGAAGGTCACCGGGTACGGCGGGCATACGTACGGGGCCAGTGACGTCTGGTCCATCCAGATCCACCAGGCGGGCGGCGGCGGGCGGCTGGTCGAGCTGAAGATCTCGGGCAACTATGGTGAGGTGGACGACGGCGACACGCTGCTCGCCGACCGCGCCGGGACCCTTTCGATAGGCACCTCGGCCATTGGCTCAGTGGGCGCGGCGCACGGCGACCTGGTCAAGCCCGTGGACATCCTGGGCGATGTCATCAGTCTCAGCGTCGCGGGCGCGATTATGCCCGAGGCTTCCGTGACGATCGGTAGTGACCTCGCCGCCCTGTCGGTCGGCACGCTGAGAGGTGAAGTCGAGATAATTGGAAACCTCGGTCCTGGTACAGTCGCTATCGACCGCCTTGATGGCACACTGACCGTCGCGCAGGGCGACGTAACCGGGCCAGTCGACGTAGACGAATTGGTGGGATGCTTCAATATTGCTGGCGGGCTGGAGCCGGCCGAGTCCGCCGACTTCGACGTGACCATCCTGGCCGGAACGCTGAAGACCGGCGGCGATCTGCGCGGGGATGGCGAGGAGGTGTGAGATGCGAGTTCTGACCATAGTGACCATGTTGGCGCTCGTCAGCAGCGCCGCGGGCGAGCAGTTTTGGGTCGAATACGACGCAAGCTGCGGGCTATACCCCGAGGAGGTCGGTTGGAACCGACTCGCAATGGCCGGTGGCGCCGAGCGATCGCTCGAGGGCGGCGTGCTGACGCTGGACGGGCTGTCCAGCACGGCCATAGTGGACAACTATGACATGCTGCATCCAATGGAGTTAGCCCCAGGCGAGTCCTTCGTGATGCAGTGGCGCGTACGAGTCGACGAGGTCCACGGGTTCGCCGACCCGGCGGTCGACGTGTTGTGCGAGGGTTACGGGCGAGTAGCCCTCGACTACTCGGAAACCTCAATCTATAGCCTGTTCGAGAACGTGCGCATCGACTTCGATCCGCATGTCTTTCACGATTACTCCCTGATATCAACTGACATGGTTAAGTATAGTCTACAGATCGACGGTAAGGTGGCCCACGTGGGGCAGTTCGCTGCCATCTCGCATGCCTCCGCGGTTGGCTGGGGCGATACCACAAGCGGCGCAAGCAGCCTTTCATCGTGGTCCTACGTGAGGTTTGGGGTCGTCCCCGAACCATCGAACGCTTTGATAATGACATGTGCGTGCTTGGCAGCGTTTCCGCTGCTGGCACAGAGAGCGAGGAGGAATAATCATGAGACTACTCAAATGTGCCACCCTGGGACTCTGTGGCAGCCTACTGGCTATTGAGGGTTATGCCTACGGGCTCGTGAGCGAGTGGGGCCCCTACACCGATCAGGGCGAGAACCCGGACTATTCGGTTAGATACCACTACGACCTTCCGCCGGACATTACGATCCTGCGCCCGTCCACGCCGGGAACTCCGTACTGGTTCGAATGCTACGAGGGGGACGAGCCGGCTGCGATCGGCTCGATTACCGCGGCAGCGGGGCTCGGCCTGGTTGAGGTGAAGGTCACCGGGTACGGCGGGCATACGTACGGGGCCAGCGATGTCTGGTCCATCCAGATCCACCAGGCGGCGTAGAACGCAACCTCCCACGCGTTCCGTTTCATCGGAAGGTGATTGCCGGGAGGCGGTGTCTCTTTTTTCGACTTGCTCAATCGTCACCTCACCGCGCCGCTTGGGGACGGCACTGGGATCCAAATTATGCAGAAATCTTCCCCAAAAGCCAGCCAAGCGCCCCGTCTAAGTCGTCATCGTCCGCAGTGACACAGTAGCCCAATCCCCACCCGATGTAGATCGCTGCTTGCACTACAGCCGCTCGGTTTAAGACGCGCCCTATCCGATGCCTATATTATACTGCGTCCGTCAGCCAGGCCCGCCCGGCTGCGTCGTGACGGTACTCCACGCCCAGTCCGGCCCGGCTAACCGTCTTGAGCCGCCCGGCGTCGTCGTACGTGAAGCTCACGGTCTGTGCCGATAGCCCGCCGACCGAGATTAAAGCCTGCAGCCACGATGACTGTTCCCTAATGAGCATCCGATTTCGAAGTCAAGCAGCGCTTCCACTGTTCCCGCGCCTCAGGCAGGGAGTATCGCAGACCACAATCGGGGCAAACGTGACGCTCTGGAAGCCCCCTGAGTGGGTACGCACAGTCCGGGCATATTTCCCCTGCAAACTGCTCGGCACGCGCACAAATCCGGGAGAGGCGCCGCCCAAACACAACCAGGAACGCCATTAACCCCAGCGGCACTACGCTCGTTCCGAGGCGGAAGGCAGCCCCTGGCCACCACTTGGGCCTATCCAGCCATCCAAGTGACATGGCCGCGACGCTTGCAAGCACGCACCAGGCCAGAGCGAAAGCGGCAAATCCTACGCGATCCGCGGCGCGTTTGGTGCGAGCTAACGCCTCGGGCAGACCACGGGAGGAAGTCCGAAAGAGAATGCCAAGGGCGAGCCGCCACGTAGGCGCCGCCCCCATTCAACGACATCGCTGGGGTTACGGAAGTCAGTCGTACCACCCCCTCCAATCGCCAATATCCGACCCCCAAATGGGATTCAGCGGTTCGTTTGGATGTATCGCCTCATCCACGAATTCGGGGATTACACAAGAAGCTATTATGCCCAAGTTTCTCCCCGGAAGGCCCCGGAGCGCGAGACCGCCAACAGCTAAGATCCCAGTTGTACCACTCTTAAGGAGCCAGTACTGTTTTTTGACCCTGAATAGCTCCTTTTCCGAAGATTGGCTCGGAGGACTGGGAGGCCTGGGAGTTACCGGAGGGCGCTTGGAACAGTTGCACGGGTGAAACAACCCACATCTCACGCAGTACGCCTCATCGTACGGGATCAGGCCCGGCAAGCTCACCCGAGAATCGATCTCGCACGCGCTGCAAGGCGAGTCGGCGCGCGGTTTGCCAGTCCACTTCTGGGCTGCAGGGGCGCCCGCCTTCGGGCGCTGTGGGCGTCCACCGCTCGGTCAAAGCCCGCTGGTGCTGGGGGGCTGGCCGGAGGACGGGCCGCCGCGCAACATCGTGGCGACCAGCCTGCCCACAGTAAGGAAGATCAGCGTGAGTGCTGCAGCGAACCCGAGCAGTGGCCGTGGTTGCGACCACTCGCCCTTAATTGCGGCCACCGCGTACCCCAACACCATACACGCAAGTCCCAGGAAAATGCACAGAACCATGTCCGCCACCACGACTGCGATCAGAAAGGCGGACCATCCCATTGGCTCGTGGGTCGTGAACGTGACTATGCCCGCGCTCGGCACCAGAAGGACAACCGCCGTAGCGACGGCGGCTAAAAGCGTCCTGTCTGGATGGAGATATCTCCCGTCATCCATTGGCCACGGCAGCGGCGCTCCGAAAGACGCGTCCAAGATCGCCAACTGCCCAGGCCTCACGCCTCGACGCCTATGACTTACGCGTGCCCCGCTGGCGCGCCAATTAAATCCGCCCCGACGTTTAGAACCGGCCCGCCAGACCAGTACTAAGAACTAGCAACTAACAACGTGACCGGCGGCGTGGGAATGTGGGAAAGTGGGAAGGTGGGAAAGTGCGCAGCCTAACGCCATGCCCCGCGCGTGTTCGGCCGCCGCGCGGCGCTCGAACAGGCTCCGCGCTCGGTCTGCGTCCAGCCGCCGCAGGCGATCGTAGCTGATTGTAAAATCGGGTGTCGCATCGCTGTAGTCAATGCTCGTCAACTGGGCAGAAATTGTGGAACGGGGACGGGTCTAGGAATTGTGGAACGGGCACGGGTCTAGTTGATGGCGTGAGGCTTGGGTCGTCCCTACGGGACTCGGTGGGCGCGGGCCGTTCGCGGTTCCCAGGATTTCATCCTGGGCTACGGTCATGCCGTGCCTACGGCACTCAGTCCCGTTTGCGCGTGCTGCGCGATCGCCTCGGATCGGGCGGGGTCGGGTCGTGGGGCGAACGACTGCGCGGATGGGAGGTTGTTGGCATCATTCCGGGGCGGCACGCCCCGGCTGTGCTCGCACAAAGCGGATTGCGGCGGGTTGGCATCAATCCGGGGCGCCACGCCCCGGTTCTGCTCGCTCAAGGGCGAATTGTGGCGGGTTGGCATCAATCCGGGGCGGCACGCCCCGGCTCTGCTCGCACAAAGGCGAATTGCGGGGTTGGCATCATTCCGGGGCGGCACGCCCCGGCTGTGCTCGCACAAACGCGAAAGACTCCGCTGGCATCATTCCGGGGCGGCACGCCCCGGCTCTGCTCGCATAAAGCGAATTGCGGCGGGTTGGCATCAATCCGGGGCGGCACGCCCCGGCTCTGCTATGAGGGTTCTTCGGGCGGCGCGCCACCGGTGCGGGCCAGGTCGGCGGTGGTGATCTTGTCTAGTTTGAACTTGCGGGCGGCGTCCGTCATCTTTTTCAGCGTTTCTTCGATCGGCAGCGTTGCGCCGCGGCGGAAGCGCAGCGGGTTCAAGCGGGCCACTACGAAGCTCTTGAGGTACGGGCTTTCCAGGCCGCGCTGCTTCAGGCCGGCTACCAGTTCGGTCACCAAAGCATCGAGTTCGAGCAAGGCGTCGGCGTATTGCTGGCGCGTTTCAAGCGCCTTCGGCAAGGGCTGATGCAGGAATTCGTCGACGCGCTTGAGGATCGGGTGATAGGCGCCGCCGCCGAAGCGGCCGTTGGCGTCGTAGCACAGACCAAGCGTGAGGAAGGCGGGCTCTTCGAATTCGAGTGTGAATTCGTCTTCGCACGCGGCGGTGGCGGGGGCGATCCCAGTGGCGGCGGTGGGGCGGGTCCCAGTGGCGGCGGTGGGGCGGGTCCCAGTGGCGGTGGCGGGGCCGGTCCGAGCGGCGGCGGGCGCGGCCCCGGCGGTGAGGGCGGCGAGTTCGCGCGCCAGGCGGATGACCTCGAGCGACTTCTCGCGGAGGTTGTGGGCCTTCTCGACGTTCAGCGCCAGGATGAGGCGCGCCACTTCCGGTTCGGTGACGACCAGGGCGGTGACCGAGCGGGCGCCCTGTAGCTTGAGGGCGCCGGTGCGATGGCCGCCGTTCGGCGTTTGGTATTGCTTCGGGCCGACGCGCACGGCAATTACGGGGTCGAGGAAGCGGCCGGTGCGGGCGATCACATCGGCCAGGCGTTTGACGTGCGCGTCGGAGACTTTGCGCTGGTAGGGCGTGGGCTGCACCTGTTCCAGCGGCAGCGCGGCCAGTACGAGCCAGTGCCCGCCGAGCGGGTCGCGGTAGGGCGCGATGACGGCGGCGCCGTCGGCTTGTATCTCGCGGCAGAGTTCCTCGACCGCTTTAGGCGGTGACGTGCAGACCTCGCGCGGGGTGAGCCCGACGGGTCCGCTGGGCGTTTTCCGGCGGCGCGTGGTTTTCTTGACAGCTTTGGCCATGGCACGGCTCCCGAGAGCGCGAACGGACAGATATGGTAAGCGGGAAAACGGTCACGAGGTAAGAACGACGGGCCGAGGTCGACGACTGGAATACTCGCCAAAGCGGGCTTGCGTCACACTGCGCCCTGGCGGCTCGCGCTTTGCAGCCACGCCTGTGCGCGCTCGACCAGCTCCGGCGGGTAGCCTTCGCGCGCCAGGATTCGTAAGGCGTTGCGGGTCTGCGCGGGGCCGGAATACAAGCGGTAGTCGAAGACCAATTCGTCGCCGGCGAGGTTTTCGCGGAAGTGGAAGTTGCGCGCGGCGCGGCCGTTCGGTGCCGTTGTTGCTGTTTGGCCGTCTTCGGCTAACGTCGTCAACTGCCGGTTGTGCGTGGCCACCAGGAACAAATGCGGCGAGGCGAGCAACTGCTGCACTACCGCCAGGCTTGCGGCGGTTTGGTCCTGCGAATCTGTTCCGCGGAATGGTTCGTCCATGATGCCTAGTACCGGGGCGTCACCTGCGGGCGGGAGAACCATGCGCCGCACGTGCCGCACTTCGGCCAGGAAATAGCTTTCACGCTCCGCCAGACTGTCGCGAGTGCGCAAGTCTGTAATGAGCCGCACCGGCGAAAGGGTCAGTTCGCGGGCGGTCGCGATGCCGCCGGCCTGCGCGAGCAGCGTATTGAGCGCGACGGTGCGGAGAAACGTGCTTTTGCCGGCCATGTTGGAGCCGGTGATGATCCACAGGCGTACCTTTTCGTCCAGTGATGCGTCATTGGGCACCACGCGCTCGGGTGGCACCAGCGGATGTACGCCCTCGACCATGTGCAGTTTTGTGCCCGCGACCAGCGCCGGGTAACACGCGACCGGTTGCTCCCACGCGAATGCGGCGAACGAGCAAAGGGCCTCTAACTCCGCGATGGCCGAGATGCCGGCCAGCAGTTCGCCGCGGTGTGGCAGTGCGCAGGCCAGCAGCCGGCGGGCAAGGAACACGTCGGCGAAAACGAGAATGTTTGCCAGCAGTCGCGGTAGCCCGCCGCCTTCGACCCAGCCCAGACGACGATACAGGCTGGGTAGGGCCCCGGGTTGGATGATTGCCGCGCAGTGCTCCGCAAGGACTGCCAACTCACTCGGCTCGGCGGCGCCCTGGTGTTCAGTGCCGCAGCGGTCGGCGACGCCGGACCGGTTAGTAACAGCAGGTAAATGCCTGGCGGCGCAGCGCGCGGCAGCCAGTAGGGCGCGGGCCGCCCAGGCTGCGTCTTGCCAGGGAGCGAAGGCTGCATTCAGCCGCCCCCGCAAGCGGGCGTAGAACGCCCCGTTGACCGCCAGCAAAACCAGTAGCCAGCGGACGAACGTAAAGTCAGCAGCGACGATTCGCACGATCACGAAAATCGCGAAAGCCGCACTGAGCAGCGCCCACGAGACCAGAAGCCAAGCCGGTAGCGGCAACTTGAGCGGCTGTGCGTCCGCCAGGGCGTGCATCAATCGTGCGAGTCGCCGATCCTCGCCGCGCAGCGCCGCACAGCCGGCCATGATGTGCAGCCGGTCCGCGGCATTGTGTGCCAGCCATTGCACGGCGCTTTGGCGGCGCCGGATGCGCTGTGGGTCGAGGAGCGGGTTTTCAAGCATGTCACGAAGGCGGCGTGCACCTGGGGCGGTGGAAGTGCGATTTGACAGGCCGTAAATGCCGACTGGGGCGGCGAAGAGATCGAGGTCGTCGCGCTCCTGAGGGGTGAGTGCCCAAGTCGGGCCGCGCTCCAGGAGATTTGGCAACAGGGCGTCATCCTCAGGAGCTTCGAGCGGGCGTTGCCAGTCGCGCACGCAGACGACGGCGCCACCGACGCGCTGTAAGGCGTCGTCGGCCACGCGGAGCAGGCGGTCGGCATGCTCACGCTGCGCGAGCAGGGTGTGATGGACCCGGATCGTCAGGGCGAACAGGACCAGAGCGGTGAGCGTGAGTCCGCCCGCGAATGCGGCGTGCTGAGGAATTACAAGCCAGGGCACCAGGGCCAACGCGAATACGACCAGGCGGGCCCAGGACCAGCGGGTTTCGCGCGCTGCGCAAAGCGCTTGGTGAGCGGCCAGTTGGCGACGCTCGTCCAGTAGCCAGGTACGGCGGGATTCGGGAGGGATTGTGTCCGGGGTGACAATCATGTGGCGGATTGTAAGCGTTCGCCGTAGTCGGGGGCATACTGGAGGGCGTTCAGCAGATTCGGGGCATTACGGCTTGGGCATGCCCGCGCTTACAGCTTGGGCATGGCACCCGTCGTTGGGCACCCTCCGTTGGGCATGCCCGCGCTTACAGCTTGGGCATGGCACCCAACATGGCATCCGGCGGGGCGTCGCGGCTGGTGGGTTGTTGGCGGTGTTTTCAGCGTGTGCATGCTTACAGGTGCATAGAATTGTGAGCGGTTAAGTTGGGCCGAGTGGTTGTCCGATAAAAGACATGGGCGGTAATTCGGGCGGGGTTAGGGAGTCCGACCTGTGTTGGGATTGGCCGAAAAGACGAGTCGCAAAGACTGGGAAGCGCTTGTCACCCTGCATCCGAAGCAGAGCTTTACCGAGCACCGACGGCATAACGGGTGGCGAAGCCCGGCCATGGGGTCGGCACGATTGGTGTTCAAACAGCAGGATGGGCGGCCCGAGGTGCGCGCCGGGCGTGTGCTCAATATTTCGCCTGGTGGAGTCCAGATTTGGCAAGCGGAAGACATTAATTGGGGTACGGAGGTGGTGGTCCAGGTGCGAGTGGCCGAACGGGATATGTTGCTGTTCGGCCGCGTGGCGCATTGCACCGAAGCGGTAGGGGGGTTCAAGGTTGGCGTGGAGCTGCAGTTTTCCTGAGCCGCAACGAGTGGATCGCGGGCAACTGCGCGGATGGGGGATTTCGGGCATCATTCCGGGGCGGCACGCCCCGGCTCCGCTCGCACAAGGGCGAATTGCGGCGGGTTGGCATCATTCCGGGGCGGCACGCCCCGGCTCTGCTCGTACAAGGGCGAATTGCGGCGCCGCTGGCATCAATCCGGGGCGACACGCCCCGGCTCCGCTATTTCTGAGGCGGTTCCTGTTTTGCCTCGGTCATTGACGACTTGTGGTCGATGCGCTGCGTGGCTACGGCGACAAATCCACGCTGGGCGGCTTCGGCGGCCAGCTCTTCCGGCGATTGGGGACCGGCTTTGATCTTGTGATTCATCACGTATAGCCAGACAAAAAGCAGCAGCAGGTAGATTAGACCGAAGACGATGATGGAGGTCAGCACGTCTGCGCCGGTGAGCGTGGGGGAGACGCCGTCGCTGGTGCGCAGCATGCCCCAGACGATCCATGGCTGCCGCCCCACTTCGGTGGCCGCCCAGCCGGCCTGATTCGAGATTACCGGCCCGATTACGGCAAATACGAAGACCCACAACAGCCAGCGGTGTTGGAACAGAGTGCCGCGCCACCAGAGAATGCAGGAGAATACGGTCAGTGCGATGAAGAGCATGCCCAGGGCGACCATCAGGTGATAGGCCTGGAACACGAACTGAACCGGTGGCCAATAGTCGCGCAATGTTTCACCAGGGCGCACACCGCCGGGGACGATGGCCGGGTCGTCCAAGGCCATAACGGGGTGGTCCCAGTTTTCGTACATCAGGAAGCTGAGGAGCCCGGGAATCGCCAGGCCGTACTTTACAGTCTGTTGCTCTTCATCCACGACGCCGAACAGGTGCAAGGACGCGCCGCCGGGTTCTGAGCGGTAGTGTCCCTCAAAGGCGGCCAGCTTGGCAGGCTGGTGAAATCCGACCATGCGCGCGTTTGAGTGGCCGGAAATGAGTTGGGCGATGGAGAAGATGGTTACGAAGGGCAGGGCGATCTTGATGCTGCGGCGCGCGAAGAGCTCGTGCCGGTTTTTCAGCAGGTAATAAGCGGAGACGCTCATCACGAAGAAGCCGCCCAGGATGAAGGCGCCGATCAGCGTGTGTATAAGGCGATCGAGAGTGGAAGGATTCAGCACGGCTTCATAGAAGTCGGTCAGCTCGGCGCGGTAAATGCGGCCGGCTTCCACGATGTGGTAGCCCGCCGGCGTCTGTTGCCAGGAATTCGCGACAATGATCCAGATGGCCGAAAAGATCGACCCCAGCGCCACCATGATGGTCGCGAAGAAGTGCATGCGCGGCGAGACTCTATCCCAGCCGAATACCAGTACCGCCAGGAAGCCGGATTCCAAGAAAAAGGCGAAGATGCCCTCGGCCGCCAGGGCGGCGCCGAAGACGTCGCCGACGAAGCGCGAATAGCTGGCCCAGTTGGTGCCGAACTGGAATTCCATGACGATGCCGGTGGCCACGCCCATGGCGAAGATCAGGGCGAAAATGTGCGTCCAGAATTTGGCCATGGCCTCGTACTGGAGGTCCTTGGTGCGCATGTACATGCCTTCCATGAGGACCAGCAGTAAGCCGAGGCCGATCGTCAGCGGCGGGAAGAGGTAGTGATAGCCGACGGTGAGGGCGAACTGCACGCGCGACAGCCAGACCGGATCAAGGTTCATGGTGCTGCCTCAATCACCTGCTCAAGTCAAGCCACGGTGTCTCCGTGGCGCGGCCAACTCCGCTCCGGGCGCCCGAACAGCCCGGATTTCGGCGGCGCAGGTTGAACCAACTATCCGATCAGGAGCGGGCGGTCAAAGGGTCGGGGCGAAAATAGCAAGCCTCCGGCTGGACGCACGGCCCAGCCGAAGGCCGATGGGGCAGAATTCCGAGTTTGAAGTCTCGGCTCTCAGTTTCAGCTTCGCCGCTTGGACCGCGGCTAGCGGCCGCAAGCTGCGCCGCAGACGCTACGCGGCGTTTTGAGGATGCACGCTAGTCCGTCACGCGGCCGATGTAGATCGCCTGATTGTTGGTGCCAAGATCGAGCCGGAAAACCGCCTCGTCGTTGTCGTTCAAAATGCCCGAGCGGCCGGGGCGGTCGGTTTCGGGCATCGAATCAGCGGTTATCTCTGTGATCGCGGCTTCGGCGTCCGGGATGTTCAGAAGCTGATCCGCGATGATCAGTAATTCCTCACCGTTCCAGAAGCCGAGACCCTGGGTTGATTCGGCGACACGGACGTAGGGCACGATGGCGTGGCCGGAGTTGTTAATGGAGCCGGAGGTTGCGCCCCAGCCCATCCACTCCAAGGCGACGCCGTCGAGTTCAGGAGACAAATTGGCCGCGATATCGACCGCCGCCCCCACGCCAACGATATACGGCTCGGACCCGGCCAAGCCTAGCAGCGCTCCGCCGTCGCTGACACCCGACAACAAGTCGGTGATCGCCCTGTCTTCATCGGTGACCAGGACGGTCCACTCACCCAGGGCGAAGTCCCACAGGATCACGCGCCTGACTGATGAACCGCCGGCGATGATCGGCGTTTGAATGGCGATGTGCACGTTTGTACTGATGGCGATGGCTTCGTAAAAATCCTCATCGTTGCCGATGACCACACCCGGGTCCAAGCCGAGCCATTCGGAGTCAGGCCGGCTGTCGATCACACGCACGACCGCGTCGCCGGGAATGCGCAGATAGGCGCCGTGCGTCCCTGTACCGCTGTCGTAGGCGCCCTGGAACAGCAGGTAGCCGTCAGGACTCAGAGTCGTGTAGTGGTCGTACAGGACGAAGGCTGCCGACGGGCCTTGTTCCGGAACCGCGCCGCGGTCGCTAGCCGACGGGCTCGCGCTGGCCACGGGCACAACCGGGGTGACAATTATTTTGTTTGTACCGACGACCTGTCTCACCTCTGCTTTGCATATCGCGTCGCCGGACTCGTTGGCTGATATGTCAAAGTAGTGCATCTGGAAGAATACGAGGCCTTCGTCCGAGCAGCCAATATTGGCAAAAGTTACAATGGTAGTTGAGGCCCTAGTGCCCATGGCGTCGGCAATGGCTTGTGTGTCGGCCACACGCAGCAGCGCCTTTGCGGGGTCAGCCTGTTGCGCAGACCAACGTATCATGAGCTTGTTTCCAGGTCCATCGTAGGCCGACACGAACAGCAGGCGTCCGTCACCGCTCCAAGTCAATGGCTGCGTACGAATATCGAGTGTCGCCGGGTTGCATATGAAGTTTTCGGCCGTGGGCTGGCCGGGTGTCGCGCTGGGGGCGGGGATGTTCCCGGAGTCGTCTATCACTGCTTTGAGCGTCCCGCCCACGCCGGCCTTCGCAGGAATCCAGACATACAACCCGCCATGGCCGGATCCGCCCGTATAGCGGGCCCAGAACGCGATGCGCCCACTGGCGTCGATAATCGGGCTGCCAAAATCCGAGAAGACGGCGCCGGTTGCAGTGCCGTTGGCGTCGGGCACGAAGTCTCCGGTTCTGACTATTTCTTCAAACGTGATTGTGTCCGGCTTGGGCTTCTCAGGGTCGAACACGTCGTTGTCGTTGGAGTTGCTGAGGTTGATGTTCAGGTTGTCGACCGAACCGTTATTGTTTGCGACGGCGCCGTTTTTGTTCGGCGAGCTGTTGCTGTTGGAGCTGTTGCTGTTGGCGTTGCTCGAAGCGTTGTCGTTGGAATTGTCGGTGGGCGTCGGCGGTCTTGGGCAGCCGCCGTAGATAAGGACCGCCATCACGACCGTGTAAATCGAAGCAAGTCTGAAGAAAGCCGGGGCGTTGCCGTAAGCGCGAAACGGGTTCGGCATGAGAAACTCCTGCTCGTGGGAAGTCGTCGCTGCGCTGGTCGCGCGCGTTAAGACCCTACAGCTCCCATATTAATCTATGCGTTGCGTCAATACCGGATGCGGCATGTCGTCTCCAGGCCGCGTGGCCACTTATTTATTATCGGCCGCCGGTCGGGCTCGCACTAGCCTTTCCGCGGTGCAGAGCCGGCTTCCTGCTTGCCCGCCAGGATGCGGACCAGCCCGACCACGCCGGTCGCCATCAGCGAAATCATTAGCATGAAAAGCAGGGCTGCCACCGCAAAACTGAGAATGAGCCAGCTCGGGCCGGAAGCCGCCAAAGTTTCCTGTACCGCGGGGATGAGCGAGCCCAGCACGCCGATGACGAGGCCGGCCAGCAACACCGCCCCAATGGCGCCGCGGCGGTTGCCTTCGAACGGGGCCATGCGAACCGTCAGGCAGATCGCCAGATATAGAAACAGGATAGTCGACCAGTTGAACAGGTTGCTTCGCAGCACGCCGTCCAGCATGCGCTCCATCAGGCTGATCGCGCCGCGCAGGAATTCCCAGAAGGCGGGCAGGCTGGTCGGCAGTTCTCGCGCCAGCCCGCCACGGACGCCCTCGGCGTTCAAGCCTTGGATCACCGACCAGCCCCAGTAGCGGGCGGCGAACCAGAGGCAGACGGCGCAGGCCACGAGCGGCAGAAGACCTACGATTATCGGTCCTACGACGGGCAGGCGAACGCGGTCAGGCGTGGCCGACTTCGGGTCACCTTTTTCGTCATCCCCCATAAGCTGTGTGTTCTTGACCGAGTTGCCGGTCACCAGGAGTCCCATGACGTGGCCCAGTTGGGCCACCAGTGTGCCGGGCAGCAGGATGAAGTTGACGCTGCGGGGTTTGATTAGCCCGGCCCAAATGTGGTGTACGCCCCAAGCCGAGAACATGATCACCAGCAGCCAGAATGTCAGGGCGGCGTAAAGCATCTCCCTACTACCTCGTCGCCGGGCACGGCTGTGCGGCGCTGGAATAATCCCGCACCGCGGCCGCGCATATGAGCGCCCCCGGTCCGCAGTCCATTACGGCGTCAACAGCATTATCGCCGCCCCGAACGCGAGTTGCCAGCGCTGCAAAATGGAGTTCGGGAGTTTTTTCACCCAAGACACGCCCATGCGTCGCGCCAAGGTGGGCCGCGCGGCTTGTCGGTCAACCGGTTGACCCGTCGGCCGGCATGCTGAATAATGAGTTAAACGGGTCGGAAACGGCCCGTTTTTTCACTTAGAGAGGCAAAGCTATGCAAGATATTACCGAACATCTCGTTCAACTGGTGCGCGCGACCTCTACCGATCTCTCGCCGGATGTCGAGCACGCCTTGCGCAACGCCTGTCAGAAAGAGGCTGACGGTTCGGCGGCGCAGGCGGCGCTGGAGACGATCCTCGAGAACGTGCGGCTGTCGCGCGAGACCGGCCGGCCGATCTGCCAGGATACGGGGACGCCGATTTTTTACGTGTGGCACCCGGTCGGCGTTTCGCAGCGCGCGCTAGGCGAGCAGATTCGCAATGCAGTCCGCATCGCAACGCAACGGGCCTATCTGCGCCCGAACGCGGTGGCGGCGCTGTCGGGCAAGAACAGCGGCGACAACACGGGCGTCGATTTTCCAACGATTCACTTCGAGGAGTGGGAGAACGATTACCTGCGCATCTCGCTGCTGCTCAAGGGCGGCGGGTCGGAGAATTGCGGCTGTCAATACAGCGTGCCGTCGCCGGAGTTCCAGGCGGGGCGCGACATTGCGGGTGTGCGGAAGGCGGTGCTCGACGCCGCGTTCAAGGCCCAGGGTTTTGGCTGCGCGCCGGGCGTTCTGGGTGTGGGCGTGGGCGGCGACCGCGTATCGAGCATGCAGAAGGCGAAGGAGCAGCTCTTCCGGCCGCTGGACGATGAGCACCCGGATGCGGAGCTGGATGGACTCGAGAAAACGCTGCGGCATGAGATCAATCAGCTGGGCATCGGCCCAATGGGCTTCGGCGGCAGAACGACGGTGCTCGGAGTGAAGGTTGGGCAGCTCCACCGCCTGCCGGCGTGCTTTTTTGTGTCGGTTGCGTACATGTGCTGGGCGGACCGGCGGAAGACGCTGACGATTCGAAACGGCTAGGCGACAATTGAGCCGGGCGGAGAGGAGTAGTTGTTGGGTGCCATGCCCAAGCTGTAAGCGCGGGCATGTGTACGGAGTACGGAGTGACGTAACAAATGGAGTGGTCGGCGGCAATGTACCCGACGTCACCGCCGGAGCGAGGTGTGGAGAGTTAACAGGGGCATGCCCGCGCTTAGAGCTTGGGCATGGCACCCGGCTTGGGCATGGCACCCGGCATGTGTACGGAGTGGCGCAACAAATGGAGTGGTCGGCGGCAATGTACCCGACGTCACCGCCGGAGCGAGGTGTGGCGAGTTAACAGGGGCATGCCCGCGCTTAGAGCTTGGGCATGGCACCCGGCACCCGGCTCCGGCATGGAACGCGCGTCGGCTGCCGCCGTGAGGTTTCTGATGAGCGTGGAACCCGGTCAGTTTATTCCAGACGAAGGCATTCCTTCGTTCGGACCAGTGCCGCGGTTCCGAAAGACCTGCCGGCGGTGGAATGCAGAGGGTCATGCGCACGCATTGACGTTCAGTTGTTTCCGACAGCAACCCTTCCTAAGCCGTGACCGAACACGAACCTGGTTCCTGGAGGCACTCCAGGAGGCGGGGAAGAAGCACAGTTTTGATGTCTGGGCATATGTTGTCATGCCGGAGCACGTTCACCTTTTGATCCGCCCGCGCGAAGCCAATTACTCGATTAGCGCAATTCTCGCGGATCTGAAGCAGCCGGTTACCCGGCGCGCGCTCGAATTCCTTCAGGCGAGCGCCCGCGAGTTTTTCAGTCACATGCGGGATGAGCAGCCGAAAGGCAAAATTGTGCATCGCTTCTGGCAGCGTGGCGGTGGATATGATCGTAACCTGTTCAACGCTGAGGAAGTCTGCGAAAAGATCAACTACATCCATGATAACCCGGTCCGCCGCGGCCTGGCTAAGGATCCGGCGAAGTGGCTATGGTCGAGCGCGCGGTATTATTTCGAACGCACCGACGGCTTGCTTGCACCCGACTTGGAAAGCTTGAAGGAGTTTCGCCTGCGCGATGGGAAGTTGTACCCACGTTGAAAAATGGCAGGGTTCGGACGGGCGCCATCGGCCGCTAAGCCTGGGTGCCATGCCTAAGCCGTGTAGCGGCGCGGGCATGCGCATGTTGTTTGCCGACGCAGGCTGCCGCGGGCCAATGGCATGCCGGCGCGGCGGTGTTTTTCCAAGAATGGCATGCCCGCGCTTAGAGCTTGGGCATGGCACCCGGCATGGCACCCGGCCGCGTAGTTTGGGTGCCATGCATAAGCCGTGTAGCGGCGCGGGCATGCCCATGTTGTTTGCCGATGCAGGCTGCCGCGGACCAATGGCATGCCGGCGCGGCGGTGTTTTTCCAAGAATGGCATGCCCGCGCTTAGAGCTTGGGCATGGCACCCGGCGGAAGACGCTGACGATCCGGGACGGTCAGGCGACAATTGAGCCGGGCGGAGAGGAGTAGGACAATGGCTATCAAACTGCACATTCCGCTGGCCGAATCACGAATTCGGGAATTGCGCATCGGCGACCAGGTGTTGCTGTCGGGCGTCATCTACACCGGGCGTGACGCGGCGCATAAGTACATGAAGGAGAAGTTCATCGTCGGCCCGTGCCCGGCGGAGGAGCAGGGGGTCTATGACGTCCTGAAGCGCGGGCTGGCGGGCGGCGTCATCTATCATTGCGGGCCGGTGGTGCGGAAACGCCCGGACGGCAAGTACGAATTCGTTGCGGCGGGCCCGACGACCAGCATCCGCGAGGAGCCGTACGAGGCGGACGTGATGCGGCACTTTGGCGTACGGGCGATCATCGGCAAGGGCGGCATGGGGCCGAAGACGCTGGCGGCGTGCCGCGAGCTCGGGGCGGTCTATCTGCACGCGATCGGCGGTGCGGCGACGCTCATCGCTGAAAGTGTGAAAGAAGTCACGAACGTCTACAAGCTCGACTTCGGCGTACCGGAGGCGTTCTGGGAGATCCGCGTCGAGGACTTCCCGTGCGTGGTGACGATGGACTCGCATGGGCAAAGCCTGCACGAGAAGGTCGAGGCGGAGTCGAAGAAGAAGCTGGCGGAACTGCTGGCGAAGTGATCCCCGACACAACGGTCTTGTCCAGACCACGGTCCGGCGTGGCTGCAGCATCCATGCGCAGGTCGATGGTCGTAGTCGACCTGTAGTCAGTGGGGACAGTTGAGGTTCAGTCGTCCCTGCGGGACTGTGTGGATGCCGGCCGTTCGCGATCCCAGGATTTCATCCTGGGCTACGGTCAGGCCGTGCCTACGGCACTCCACGCGACGACTGTTTCGCCGGGCATAAGCCCGCGACGAACGCTTGCCGGCGTATGTTTTCTAGAGGACCGCCTGGCCGGCGTATGTCCGCTAGCTGCCGCGAACGCCGTCCTTGATGCGCTTCACGTGCCCGCGGCCGAGGCCCTTTACTTCGCAGCCCAGCTCGAAGAAGCGGCGGATTTTGGCGTCGTCAAGGATGCCGAAGCAGTCGATGACCGCCAGCGGCTTGCCGGCCATTTTGACGACCTCGTCCGGACTCAGGCGCAGGTAGGGTTCGTGGCGGACGGCCAGGATGACCGCGTCCGCGTCTTTGAGGGCGGTGGCCATGTCCGCGTCAACGTGCGAATCCTTCAAATGCTCCTGATTGCGGAAGAATCGCGCCCAGCTTTGGCCGGGGGCCGGGTAGGTGTCCTGCGCCTCCAATTCCCACCAGTGCTGCACGTACGGATCGTGGATCGCGACTTCCGCGCCCATTTCCGTCAACTTGCGCACCACCAGTTCGCTGCCGCTGTAGCGCGTGTCGCCGACGTCTTCGCGATACGCGGCGCCGAGCAGTACACACTTCGAAGCGGCCAGGTATTTGCCCATGTTTCGCAGGGCGTCACGGACCAGCTCGGCGACGTGTAAGGCGCGCGTGTCGTTAATGTTTATGGCAGCCTCGGTTAGCTTGAAGATGTCATCCTCGAACCCCATCAGATGCTTGTATGCCCACATGCCCAGGCCGCCGTCCTTGGGCAGGCAGTAACCGCCGATACCGGGGCCGGGGAAGATCATGTTGTTGTGCGTGGGGCGCATCTTGATGGCGTTGACGACCTTGATGAGGTCGACGCCGTTGCGTTCGGCGAAAAGGCTCCATTCGTGCAGGAAGGCGAGTATCGTCGCGCGGTAGCTGTTCTCGACGATCTTGGTCGTCTCGCTTTCCAGCGGGCGATCCATGACGGTGAGCGGGAACTTCTCGGTGTTGAGCACTTCCGTGAGGAACTTGACCACGCGCCGGCGGCTTTCCTCGTTCACACCGGCGCAGACGCGCCAGAAGTCGCGGATGCTGGCGACGTAATGGCGGCCGGGCATGACGCGCTCGAAGCTGTGCGCCAGCAGCGGCTCGCTTTCGATGCCGCGTTTTTCGAAAGCCTTCTTGAGAATCGGGTAGGCGACGTACTCGGTCGTGCCCGGGGCGACGGTGGTTTCGATGAGCACCAGGCAGTTCGGCGGGATCATCTCGCCGATGGTCGCCAGGCTCTTTTCGAGTGCGGCCATGTCGGCGGTTCCGGTGCGCAGGTTGCCGAGGTCGCGTTTGACGTAATCGCACTGCACGTCGACGACGACCACGTCGGCGAGCTTCATGACTTCGTGCGTGTACGTGGCGCACAGCGTCTTGGTTTCCTTGACGCAGCGGCCGATGAGCTGGTCGACCTCGGGGTCTTCGGCCTTGACCGGCGAGAGGCCGCGGTTGAGCAGCTCGATTTTCCAATAGCTGCGCGGGCTGGGGCGCTGCATGCCGATCACGAATTTGTTGTGCTTGCCGGTGGTCTTGTCGCGGCTGTCGGCGACGACCGCGGCCATCACGGCGCCGACGAAGCCGACGCCGACCACGACCACGATTTCGCGTCCTTCGGCGCGGTTCTGGTCGACGAGTTTTTTGAGCCGGGCGAATTCGGCGGGGTATTGCTCAGGGGTGGGCAGGGCGAACTTTTCGCCTTCGGGACTGATGCTGGTTTGGGTGGTCATGCGTTCGGGACTGCTGGTTTGCGTGCTCATGGTCGCTCCCTAATAAGCTCCGTAGAGTTGGGGCAACGTAAGCGAGGAGCGTGTGAAACGCAACGAGCAAACCGCGCCTTCGCGACGAGCGGAGCCGGGGCGTGTCGCCCCGGAATGTCGTCAAAAAGGCACGCTTTCGCCTTTTGGCGAGCCGATCGCAAATCGCGGTTAGCAGAGCCGGGGCGTGTCGCCCCGGAATGATGCCGGCAGGCTTCCTTGTACGGCAGCGTTTACCGTGTCGGGGGCGAACTCCATCAGTCCGGGCCGGCACGGCCCGGCTCTGCTACAGTGCTGCGCGGGTGCTGGGCAATTTGATCATTCCGGGCCGGCACGGCCCGGCTCTGCTACGGCGCGCTGGCGTGCGATGTAGTCGTACGCGATTTCGAGATATTCCCGCTTCCAGATCCACTTGATGCTGCCGCCTTCTGCCCACCACGAATCCCCACCGAATAAGGGCCAGCGCTCTGAGAGCGCTTCACTGAGCCAGCGTTTTAGCCATTTGCGAATAGCCTTCGAGTCGTTCGGACTCGTCAGCAAAACGTGGACATGGTCGGGCTGACAGGCGCAAATGTGGAACTCCCATTTGCCGCGCTGGCAAATTTGTGGGAGCACGGACTCGACGAACGCACGTTGTTCGTAGGTCAGCGCGACGGGCGCGCGGCCATTCGCCTCGCGTCATCGGTACGCCAGCGGTCGTTACGCTCCACGAACGGCTCACCGAACTGGTTGCGCCGGCGGTGCACAGTTTCACGCTCGTCGCCGTGCAATCGCATGCCATACGTCCCGAAGGTAATGTGATATGCGAGTGGGAATTCGGGGCCCATGTTCTTTTCTCCGCGGCGTGACCTATCGGCATTGTACAGGGCGGAGCAGGGGTGGTGCGCCAGTTAATGCAATACAACTGCAGAGGCGGGGCGTGCTGTCCCGGAATGACGCCAGCGGGAGTCGCAATTCGCGGGTTGGAGCAGAGCCGGGGCGTATCGCCCCGGGATGATGCCAGGCAGGCTTCCTTGTGCGGCAACGCTTACCGTATCGGGGGCGAACTCCATCATTCCGGGCCGGCACGGCCCGGCTCTGCTACGTGCGCGCGAATTGCATCATTCCGGGGCGACACGCCCCGGCTCTGCTACGCTTCGCGGGGCTACGGGTTTGCGAGTCTTCCCAGGAATAGGATGCTGCCCGATTGCACATCGCGGATCAGGAAGAGGAACGGGTGATCCGCGCGGAAGACCGGCGGCGGGCCGGGGGCGGCGCGCATCTTCATCACGACCCCCGTCGCGCCGGCGGCTTCGGTGCCTTCTTCATTCACGTCGACGTACGCCTTGTGCAGCACCGCGCCGATATACAGTTCCTGCGTCCCGTCCATGCCCGAAAAGTCGGCCGCGCCCACCTGGAAGGCGAGCCGCATGCCCAGCTCGCGCAGCGTCTCGTCCAGGCGGAACTCCGAAGTCAGTTTGAATTTCGGCAGCGCGACCTGGACTTTCTGCTCGCTGAGTTGGCCGAGCCAGCCGGCCAGTGCCTCCGGCGTCAGCTTCTTTTCCAATTCGGGTAGTCCATCAAGTTTGCGCGGCAGCAGAATGGTCATGCGCAGGCGATAGCCCGCATACGGCAAATCCAGCGCCTGGAAATCCGGCTGCTCCAGATAGCCGAACTCGCCCGTCTGGTGCATCAGCGGGGCATTCACCTGGCTGCCGTCAGCGCGGGTGAACGGCTCTTCCTTCGTGGATTTCGGGTCGAATTGGGCGGCCCAGTTGCCTTTGAAATAGATGGCGTTCGTCAGCACGAGCTTCGTGGTCGCGTCGAGGACGCCGGGTGGGATGAGGTCTTTGATCTTGTCAGCCGTGTGCTGGGCCACCCAGTCGTTGATCGTCTGGCGGGCCTGCTCGACGGCCTGGCTGAAGTCAAGCTCCGCCAAGCCCGCCTGGTAGCTCTGTTCTGCCGTTTTCAAAAAGGCCGGCAGGAATTTGTGGCCTTGCGCGGCCCACAGTGCGTTTGCGATGTGCAGTTTGTAGGCGCGCTGCTCGGCGGCGTCTTGGGGTGGATTCAGTTCATTGAGGATTGCCGCGAACGCCGTGTGCAATTGGTCGGGCGGCAGGTCAAAGTGCAGCGCTTGCGCCATCTCGGCCGCAGTCGCGCCGCGCGCCCCGGCGTAGGTCATGGCCAGCGCTGTGGAGATACTGAGCGGCGAGAAGAACAGGTTACCTTCTTCCGCCCGCAGCCGGTCGTAAATGTCCAGGGCGAAAGCGGTGTTGCCTTTTACGAGTGCGGCTTCGCCGGCCGGCCGTGAGGCGGCAGTAGTAGGCTGCCCGCCGCCGAATGACAGGCGCGCGGTGGCGAGGGCGGTGAGGGCAATCGCGAGGAGAGTCAGGGAGGTGCTGAACATGTGGGGGGTCCTTTGGAGTATCTGTTGCGGTTCTTCGTTGTTAGTTATTAGTTATTAGTTGTTAGTTTTGCATTTTGTCGCTAGTCGTCAGTTTAGCAGATGCGCGGGAGTTCTTCGCCGTAGGGGCGCTGAATTATTCGGCGGCCGCCGACGCGCGTGATCAGTTCGACGAGCGGCGGTGCGGCGCCGGTGACTTCGGCAATGACGGCCGCGGATTTGCCGAGCGGATGATTGCGAAGCGCGCGGAGCGCCTGCTCCACGTGCTGCGGTGCGATTACCGCCACTACCTTTCCTTCATTGGCGACGGTCAGTGGATCGAGGCCCAGCATCTCGGCGGCATGGCGGGCGGTGCGCGAAATGGGGACCTGATCCTCGGCTACGTCGATGCTCAGGCTGGTGGCTTCGCAGATGTCGGCCAAGACGCCTGCCAGGCCGCCGCGCGTCGGATCGCGCAGAAACTTCACGTCCGCGCCGCAGTCCAACAATTGCCCGATCAAGCCGTTCAGCGGCGCCGCGTCGGTCCGCAGGGCCGACTCGAATTCGATGCCGTTTCGGACGGACATGATCGTCAGGCCGTGATCGGCGAGCGTGCCATTGATCAGAATCAGGTCGCCCGGGGCGATGCGCTTGATGTCCAGATTCACTCCGGGCCGGCGCCGGCCGACGCCGGCGGTGTTGATGAACAAGCCGTCGGCGGCTGGACCTGCCGTCTGTGATTCCGCGGCCGGTTTTCTGCGGCGCTCGATTACTTTTGTGTCACCTGTAACGATGGTGACGCCGGCTTCGGCGGCCGTGGCGGCGATTGAAGCGAGAATCCGATCCAACACCTCGAGCGGTAGGCCCTCTTCGAGGATCAGGCCCAGGCTCAAGGCGACGGGCTCGGCGCCCATCACGGCCAGGTCGTTAACCGTGCCGGCGACTGCCAGGCGTCCGATGTCGCCGCCGGGGAATTCCAGGGGTGTTACGACGTACGAATCGGTCGTGAATACAAGATCGCCGGCCGTCCACGGCAGCACGGCCCCGTCGGTAAGTGGCGCCAGTCGCTCGTTCTTCAATGGCGGGAGGAGGTGGTCGCGAATAAGCCGGGCCATCAGCTCGCCGCCGCCCCCGTGCGCCAGGACCACATGCTCGATTTCTCTTGTGGTTGAATTCTTCATGATCTTGCGCAAGCCGAACGCGAGGCCGTCCGGCCAATAATATCGCGACGGGTGAGCACACGCCACGCGAGTCGAGGTTTCGGATGAGGTGGGTCCGGAAAATGCGGGTAAATCTTGCGGTTTTGGATTGACTTTCAGCGTGCGCGTTCACGTATACTTTGCAGGGCACGAAGCCGAGGAGCATCCAGATACCTAGTTGCAGCTTTCGTTGAGAATGGTTTAGACCTGCGTTGAGGATCGCAGGCAGCATGAACGCGCTTTTGCGGCGCGCGTGGTGGGAGTTGCAGGAGCTGGCGGGCCGGCGGAAAACAGGAGGAGAGAGGTGCCGGAGATCTCGCCGCTCCTGCATTCTTTTTTCTAGCAAACGGCATTCCGCGCGTTTGTCAGCACCGCGTTCAGACGCCTTCCGGCTGCCAGGCGCCGTAGGCGTTGGCGCGGTCTGCGAGAGCGTCCTGCAGCGCCTCGGCTTCCGCGGCCGGCAGATCGATGACGCGCGCCTCTTTGATCACGCGCGAGCCGGCGGTTTGCACTTCCAGGTTGGCCAGCTTCAGCCGCCGTTGAAACGGGCTTTGCGAAACTGAGACGAACTGCACTTTACTGTGCGGCACGACCCAGATGCGGCGAGTCCAGACACCGGCGCGGGCGAGCACGAACTGGCCCTGCTCGGCGTATCCGAGCGCTCGGAAGCGTGCGTATGCCGCGCCGCGCGCGAGAATGAACACGACCGGCAGACCCCACAACGCGTATCCGTGCAAGTAGAGCGATGCCAGGCCGAGGACGATTAGCCCCGCGACGGTGTAACGAATCATCCCACGCCGGATGGTCAGCCGGCTTACCGAATTCCACTTCACCTGTTCGAGGTCCAGCTCCGGAAAGACCTCGCGGCACAGCGCGGGCAGCCGCCGCCAGCGAACCAGCGGCGAAAGGGCCGCGCTTCCGCCGCCCTCGGCCTCGAGCACCGAAGCGGCCGTCTCGACGTACACCGAACAGCAGCGCAGCAGGCGGCGCGGCCAAGGCGCTTGGATGCGCAGTAATTGAATTCTCCCAAGCGGGAGGACCGTTTCGAACTGCGTAAACAGACCATAGCGGCGCCGCAAATCATTGCCGCGGCGGCGGAGCACGAAGCCGTAGTAACGCACGACCGCGAGCACGATTGAAACCAGCCAGCCTGCCACAATCAGCAGCGTAATTCCGGCGATGATCAGAAACGCCGTGCCGCGCCCGCCTGCGCCTAGCCAGCTTTCGTACGTGCGCTGGAATTGTTCTGCGAACCTGCCCTGCAATGCTGCGCCGAATGTGTACCACAGGCCCGCCAGGCCGGCGACGATCACTCCGGCTCGATTCTCCGTCGCGCCGGCCAGCAGCAGGTCAGATAGCGATGCGCGCCAGATTACCTCGCCCTCGTCCGCCTCGGTCGGCGTCTTGTGTGCTTCAGCTTCCGGGCTGGTTCCTGCGGCCTGTTGCCGGGTCTCGAGCAACTCGGCTTTCAGCCGTTCTGCCTCCGCCTCGCTGAGTGCGGACAGTTCGGCCTCGGCCCGTCCGCCGGCGGCCGTTTCGATGCTGACGTCGACCACCCGCAATGCGCGATGCAGAATGCCGCGGCGCAAGTCGATGTTCTGAATCCGGTCGAGCGGGATGGTGCGGACCTGGCGGTTGAGAATGCCCGAGCGGATGACCAAACGCTGGTTGCCGATGCCAAACCGGACGGACACGTATCGCAGAACCGCACCGGCTGCACCGAGCACCAGCACGCCCAAGATGGCCACCTCGGTCCAATCCGAGCCGCGCCGCTCGCCCAGAAAGTCCGCCAGCAGCGCAATCAGGACGATGTACGCGAACGAGCCGATCCGCCGCAACACTTCGATCAAGATGGTGGCCGGATGCAGTCGCCGCATCACCGCGCCATCGCCGGTTTGCGCCGAATCCACATGGGGCCGGGGCGTTCCTGTCTCCGCCGGCCTCTCTTCCGGCGGCGAGGAGTCAGGCATGATCGCGCTCCGCGCCAACGAGCCGTTCGCGAAGTAGCTCGGCGTCGGTGGGCGACAAACCTGGAATCACTACGACGGCCGCGATGGTTCCGGCCGTGAAGATGCTGAGCTTGACCAATCCGAACGCGCGATCGATCGGCCCGGATTCGATATCGACGTGCTGGATGCGCGAGCGCGGAACACAACGCCGCGTCCTCCAGATCACGCCGAAGTGCGCGAGCACGACGGTGTGCCGCAGAGCGTACTGCCAGGCACGGTAGCGTAAGTCCGCGCCCACCAGCCCCGACACCAGAAACACGAGGAAGATGGCAATGGTTAGCACTCCGAACGGAAGCGGCCAGCTTGTGGCGCGCTGCAGCCAGAGGGCTTCGAGAAGAAGGGCTGCCAGGCCCAGCGTCGCTGCTGTGAAAGCCGCGGAGAGCATCCAGACCGTCCGCACGGCCGGATGCGGGTGCTGGAATATCGCAGGCGCATCGCCGGACGCGGTTCCCTGATCGGGCGTTACCGGGGACAGCGCCGCATCGTGACCAGATTCCCAATCGCTCGACATGCCCGAATCGTATGGAGCCCGGACAGCCGGAGCAAACCGGTCCGAACCTACCGGCGGCGCGGCTGAGAGGGCCAGTGCGGGCTGTGCCGGGCAAGCGTGAGGTTTGTCTGTTCCAGAGGCTGGCGGCCGAAAAATTCTGGCGCAACGCGTACTAATTTGGTCCGGATTGTGTTATGCTGCGGAATCTCGCGGAGTTTTTGCGTGCCGGTTAACGAAGAAAAAGTGGTTCGCCGCCGCTTGGATTTGCGCGGGCAAGTGCAAGGCGTAGGCTTTCGGCCCTTCGTGTATCGGCTGGCGACTGAGTTCAAGTTGGGCGGCTGCGTCGGTAACGACAACAATGGGGCGTTCATCGAGGTGGAAGGGCCGGCCGATCGCATTGCGGCTTTCGAGGCCGCGCTCGTGCATGGCTTGCCGCCGCTGGCGAAGATTACAGAGCTGCGGCGCGCGAGTTTGCCGGTGCAGGCGGAGCGCGAGTTTCGAATTACCGGCTCGCGGGCCGATCCGCAGCGCCGCCCGGAAGTTACGCCGGATGCGGCCACCTGTGCGGACTGCCTGCGTGAGCTGTTCGACCCGGCTGACCGGCGCTACCGGTATCCGTTCATAAACTGCACTAATTGCGGCCCGCGCTATTCGATCATCAAGACGGTTCCGTACGACCGCCCGGCTACGACGATGGCCGTCTTCAAGATGTGCCCAGCGTGTCAGCGGGAGTACGACGACCCGGCCGATCGGCGGTTCCACGCGCAGCCAAATGCCTGTCCGGTCTGCGGTCCGCAGCTTCGTCTGTGCCGCGTGCGCGTGGCGAAGGGGGCGGCGCCTCGTGAGCCGGCGTGGGCGGTCGAGGCGCTTGATGGCGATCCGATCCGCGAAGCGGCCCGCATGCTGGCGGAAGGGCGGATTCTCGCGGTCAAAGGCATCGGCGGATACCACCTGGCGTGCCGGGCTGATCGCGAGGACGTAGTTCAAACGCTGCGGCAACGCAAACTGCGCGACGGCAAGCCGCTGGCGCTCATGGTTCCATCGATAGCGGCGGCACAGGAGTTCTGCATCCTGACGCCGGCGGATATCGCGGCGCTCACTTCGCCGGCAGCACCGATCGTCCTGGCGCGGAAGAGGCCGGAATACTGTTCTCTCGATCCCTCGATCCCTCGATCCCTAGATCCCTCTCCTCCCGCAATCGCCCCCAGCGTAGCCGACCAGGTCGATACCTTCGGCATCATGCTGCCGTACGCGCCGCTGCATCACCTGCTTTTCGCCGAGGGCCTCGGGCCACTGGTCATGACGTCGGCGAATCTTTCGGGCCAGCCGCTGACGTTTCGCGACGAGGACGCTTTCGCCGAACTGCATGAGGTGGCCGACGCCTTTCTCGTTCACGATCGCGAAATCTTCCGGCCGATTGACGATTCGGTCGTGTTCAGGTTTGGTGCCGAAACGGTGCCGATCCGGCGGGCGCGCGGCTATGCCCCGCGGCCGCTACGGCTCGGAGCGTTCGACGGCGACGGACCGCTGGGGGCAGTGCGGGGCCGCAAAATTCTCGCGGTCGGCGGCGAGCTGAAATCAACTGTTTGCCTGCTGCATAACGGGGAGGCGATCGTCAGCGAGCACCTGGGCGATTTGAGCAATCCCGCTGCGTACCGGCATTTCGTCCAGGCGATCGGCCGGTTGGAAGAGCTGTTTGGGTTCAAGCCGGACGTGGTCGCGCATGACCTGCATCCGCAGTACCTCTCGTCGGTTTACGCGCGGCAGCGCGAAGTCCCGACGCTCGCGGTTCAACACCATCACGCGCACGTGGCCAGCGTCATGGCGGAATACGGCGTTCCCGGCCCGGTGGTCGGGTTGTCGTGTGACGGCACCGGATACGGCACGGACGGGGCGGTCTGGGGCTGTGAACTGCTGCTGTGTGAGCGGGGCGGTTTTGAGCGGCTGGGGCATCTCGAATACTTCCCGCTGGTCGGCGGCGACGTGGCCGCGGTTGATACTTGGCGGCCGGCGCTGGCGCTGGCCATAGCGGCCGGTGGCTCGGCGGCCGACGTGATACCGATTGCGATTGGTGACCTTCCGACCGCTGCGGAATTGGCCGTTTTCGAACGCCAGCTCACGTCGGGAGTTAATGCCCCGCCGACCTCCAGCCTGGGCCGCGTATTCGACGGCGTCAGTTACCTTCTGGGCCTGTGCCGACGAAACCGCCACGAGGCGGAAGCCGCGATGGCTCTCGAAGCCGCGGCCGGGGCTTATGCGGAAAACGCGGTTGAGGCGTACGGGTACGAAGTTCGCGAGGACGACGGGATGCTGCGGCTGTCGATCACGCAGATGAGTCGCGAGATCGTCGCAGAGCGGCGCGCGAATGCGCCAGTTCCCCGAATCGCCGCGCGATTTCACGAGACCGTCGCTCGGTTGCTGGCGGACGCTGCGAGCGCGGCCTGCGAGCGGCATGGCATACGCGTCGTGGCCCTCTCGGGCGGCTGCTTCGCCAATCGGCGGCTGCTGGCGCGGGTCGTGGAATTGCTCGCGTCCAGCGGCCTGAAAGTGCTATATCATCGCAGTGTGCCCAGCGGCGATGGTGGTCTGGCGCTTGGGCAGGCCATCGTGGCGGCCTGGAAAAAGGCGGAGAACAGTTGATGTGCCTGGCAGTGCCCGCACAAGTAATCGAGAAAACGGGCGACGATGCCGTCGTCGATCTTCAGGGCAACCGTCTGCGGATCAGCACCGCCCTGACGCCGGAGGTCGGCATCGGCGACTGGGTCCTGGTTCACGCCGGGTTCTCTATCACGCACCTGAGTGAGGCGGACGCACGCGAGACTTGGGACTACCTACGCCAAGCGCTGGGCGATGCCCTGACCGAAGCCGGCGGAGAACCGGCCGGCCCTGAACCCGCCGTGTTACCGCCGAATCGCCCGCAAGACGAGAGCGGCAGATGAGCGCGCGGATGAGCGCAAGGGTACCTGAGCTGTGTGAAGAGCTCCGCGGCCTCTGTCAGCGCGTCGGGCGGCGTATGCAGTTCATGGAAGTCTGCGGGACGCACACCGTCTCGATCTTTCGCAGCGGCGTCCGCTCGATGTTGCCGCCGAATCTGCGGCTGGTCAGCGGGCCGGGCTGCCCGGTCTGCGTTACGGCTCAGCGGCACATCGATGCCGCGATTGAGCTGGCGACGCGGCCCGAAGTAACCATCGCGACCTATGGCGACATGATCCGTGTGCCGGGGCGGCGCGGCAGCCTGGAGCGGCTGCGGGCTGGCGGGGCGGACGTGCGCGTGGTGAACTCCACAAAGACGGCGCTGCAACTGGCGCGCGACAATCCTGCCCGCCAAGTCGTGTTTCTGGGCGTGGGCTTCGAAACCACGGCCCCGGCGACCGCGATTGCCGTACTGGAGGCCGCGCGCGACGGCCTCGAGAACTTCAGCGTTTTGATGTGCCATAAGCTGGTGATTCCGGCGATGCTGGCGTTGCTGTCTTCCGGCGACGTGCCGCTGGACGGCTTTCTCTGTCCCGGGCACGTAAGCGTGATCATCGGCGCGCGAGCGTACCAGCCGATCGTCGCGCAGCACCGCCGGCCGTGCGTGATCGCCGGCTTCGAGCCGGAGCAGATTCTGCGGGGATTGATCAACCTGGTGCGGCAGGTTGCCGAAGGTCGGGCGGAAGTGGAAAACGTGTACGCGGCAGTGGTCTCGGAGCAGGGCAACGCCACGGCGCTGGGGCTGTTCGAGCGCGTGTTCGTGCCGGAGGACACGGCGTGGCGCGCGATCGGCGTGATTCCGCAGAGCGGGCAGGGGCTCGCGCCGCCATATCGCCGGTTCGACGCGGTCGAGCGTTTCGGCCTGACACTCGGCGAAGACGAGGACCATCCCGCGTGCCGCTGCGGCGAAGTCATCCAGGGCAAGACCGAGCCCGCGGACTGCGCCCTGTTTGGCACAGCCTGCACGCCGCTGCACCCGGTAGGGCCGTGCATGGTCAGCAGCGAGGGCACCTGCGCCGCGTGGTACAAGTACCACCGGCGGTAAGCGGTGGGCGGTGTGCCATCAGTGTTTGAAGTGCCGCGTCCCGGTGAAAATCATCGCCACATTGCGCTCATTGCAGGCGTCAATGACCTGCTGATCATTCTTGCTTCCGCCGGGCTGAATCAAGGCAGTCACTCCGGAATCGATGAGAATGTCCGGCCCGTCGCGGAACGGGAAGAACGCATCTGACGCCGCCACGGCGCCTTTGAGCGCCTCGGCGTGACCATTTTCCTTCGCCAACCACGTGGCAATGCGGCAACTCATGACGCGGCTCATCTGACCGGCGCCATTGCCAAGCAACATGCCGTCACGGCAGACGGTTATGGCATTACTCTTGGTGTGCTTGCAAATGAGCCACGCGAGCCGCAGATCCGCCAACTGGCTATCAGTGGGCTGGCGGGTGGTGACGACTTTCCACTGCTGCTCATTGAGCCCAACCAGGTCACGCGTCTGCATCAGCATGCCGCCGGCGATGCGCTTGAACTCCATCGCGTCCGTATCGGGCGGGTTCGCCACATTTCCGACCAGCAACCGCACACGCTTGCCCCATTCTTTGCGTGTCCGAATGATCTGTACCGCATCTTCAGCGAAGGCCGGCGCCAGCCAGACCTCTACAAAGAACCCGCCCGCGCCGGCCGCCTTGCCCCATTGGGCGTAGGTCTGCATCACGGTTTCGGCGAAGGCGGCATCAACCTCAAAATTGACCGCAAGAATTCCCCCCATGGCCGCGTTCGGATCGCCCAAATAGGCCTTACGGTATGCCTCGATCGCATCCGGCCCGGCGGCAACGCCACAGGCGTTGGTGTGCTTGATAAAGCAGCAGGCCTTCATGCCAGGCATTGCCCGCGTCAGCTCAGCACAAAGGTCCGAAGCGGCCGCCGCATCTGCCATGTTGTTGTAGGACAGTTGCTCGCGGGAACTCACGTCCACAGGTTCGAAGTCGGTCGGCTGTACCCCTATACGATAGCCGGCGCCGCGCTGGTGGGGGTTCTCACCATAGCGAAAATCACTGAGCTTGTAGCCGATGAACCATGTTTCCTGCGCGAGCGGTTCTGCGTGCTTCAGACCATACCGGCGAGTGGCTTGGTCATCCAAGTACGATGCGATGGCCGAATCGTACTTTCGCGTGCAGTCAAAAACCCAGTACGCGAGGCTCGCCCTTAAATGCGACGCCTTGTCGCAATCATAGCTGCGCAGAAGGTCGAGTACTTTCTCATAGCTGACAGATGGTACGGGCCACACATGTTTGTGGTTCTTCGCCGCCGCCCGCAGCAGGCAGGGCCCGCCGATATCGATCATCTCAATCGCCTGCTCGAACGTGCAGTTCGGGTCGGCGATGGTCTTCTCGAACGGGTAGAGGTTCACGACCACCATGTCGATCGGCTCGATGCCCTGTTCCTTCAGTTGGCGCATGTGCTCGGGGTTGTCGCGATCGGCCAGAATCGCCGCGTGGATTCTGGGGTGCAGCGTCTTCACGCGGCCGTCGAGCATTTCGGGGAAGCCGGTGATCTGCTCAACCAGAGTGACCGGAATGCCGGCCTGTTGCAGCGTGGTCGCGGTGCCGCCGGTCGAGATGATCTCGACGCCAAACTCGTCGTGCAGGACGCGGGCGAAATCGACGATGCCCGTCTTATCGTAAACGCTGATCAACGCTCGCCGGATTTGGGGCTGCGTGGTTGGTGTGCCGCTCATCGGTTACCTCGAAAGAACAAACGGGCTGCCGAACGGGCAGCCCGACCTCAGTTGTCAATGCGATTTTCGCTGTGAAGCTGCGCGTCCGCAAGCCGTAGGCGGGGCCCGGCCGCCCCGGCTGCACGCTATGGCCGGCCGTAGCCGCGTGAGACTTTCGATCGCCCGCCGATGGGCGGCTCTGTGGGCGGTGGTTGCGGCGCGCCGGCCACGTTCGGTGGTGGAGGGGCTGCCTCGGCGGTGGGGGTCTTGGCCTCGGGCGGGACTGTGGTCAGAGCCTCCCGCAGGTCCTCGCGCCGCACCAAGGGCGTGCCGCGCAGCCGGGCGCAGAAGACGCGCCCGTCGGGAGAGGCGACAAAGATCGTGGCCCGCCCGGGATTCGGCACTCCCAGGGTCAGCCCGGGCGTAGCAATCCCGTGCAACACTTCACCGGTGTGAACGTCAACGGTCAGGATGTTGCCCTCGGTCGACAGCACGAAGACACGCTGCTCGTCGGTGGTCAACAGCATCCGCCCGTTCGGCAGCCGCCACTTGATCCGCTCGTCCACCGCGATGCTGACGGTATCTATGGCCACCAACCCGTCGTCGGCGCTGTACTGGTAGGCGGCCCCGCCCGTCAGCACCGGCGGCTCGCGGAGCGGGGAAGACAGACGCACGCGCCACTTCAACTCGCCGAACGGCAGGTCAAACAGGTATAACGACTGATCCAGGCAGGGCACATACACGCCCAGGTCATTCACCGCCAAATCTGAATCGAGCGGGCCGTAGGTGCGGGCCACCCAGCAAAGAGTCTTGTTGTAGGCCGTGGCGGAATAAACCGTCCCGTCAATGCTCGCAAAGAAAACGTTCATTGCGTTGGTGCCGGGCCGCTTGTAGACCAGGGGCGTGGCGGTAATGGCGCCGTTCGCGGTGACGCGCCAAGTATGCACGGGGTCGAGCACGTCAAAGGCGTACAGCCGCCGATTCACCCCTCCCAGGAAGAAGCGCTCGCCGTCGCTGACCGGGCCGCTCCCGGCCGGAAACCGCAACGCCATCTGCGAGATGCCCTCGCCCGTGATCTTGTTCACCTGGGTCACCGTGCTCGGCGTGGCGAAAATCGTCCGCTCACCGGCCTGAGCCGGCCGCGAGACCCGGTATCCTTCGGCGGTGATCTGCCGCATCCAACGGGTGGCCCCGGTGATTGCATCTATGGCGAACACGTACCCGTCGTTGGTCGGAAAATAGAGCTGGTCATCGACCAGGAAGGCGTCGACCAGGCACTGCCCGCAGTCGAGGCCGAGCTGGAGCTGCCAGGACTTTGCCAGACCGACTTCGTACAGGGCGTCGTCCGATATGTAATCCGTTTGTGCAAAGGCACTTGCGCAACTCAGCCCCAATAGCACGAAGGCAACGGTGCGGCTCAGCATGGTCTTGGCATCCTGCATCACCGAGGTCCGAATACTATCGTCGTCCAGCTTGTCCGCATCACCAGTTGCCGTGCGGCGGACGCCGTGCATATTCGGACCTCTCGTATGTCGACCGTATTCTTGCGACCACGTCCCTCTCCCTGTAGGCGCGCAGCCGCGACTAAAGCGTACGGCTAATGCTGGAGTCCGTCAACAGCGGCTGAGGTGCGGGTGTGCCGGCGGTGTGCGCCGCGACGATAAATGGATGGCGGTACGCGGGTAACGCAGGTGCTATTGCCGGCTGCTTGCATCCTGGCCCGGCTGGTCATATTCTGCGGCTCATGGGTGCAGTGGCGCGGCTCACCCGTTGGAGTTGGGCATGGTGGCCCGGCATGGTGTGAAAGGAGAGCACTGAGATGAGAGTGGCGCGAAGCGTCGTCCTGATTGGTGGGTTGCTAACCGTATTGTTGATGGTAGGTTGCGGGCCGGGGGCGAAGGACCAGCAAATCCAGGCGCTGCAGGAACAGAACAGCCGGCTGCGCGCCGAGAATGCCGACTTGCGCTCGCGGCTGGCACAGGCGCTGGCCGAGCGCGACCAGGCCCGGGCGGCGCTGGCGCAGCTCCAGCGGCAGCCGGTTGCCCCGCAGGCAACGGGGCGCTGGCATGAATTCGAGGGCATTGCCTGGACCGACATCGCCGAGAACATTTTGTTTGATTCGGGTAAGGCGAACGTCAAGCCGCAAGGTCTCGCTGAGCTGCAGAGCGTGTTGAACGAGCTCAAGCAGAACTGGCCCGACCGGCAAGTCTGGATCGTCGGGCATACCGACAGTGACCCGATCAAACACTCGAAGTGGGCAGACAACCTTGAGCTGAGCGTCGAGCGCGGCGCCGCCGTCTTTCGCCAGCTCCAGAAAATGGGCATCGACCCGACGCGCATGGTCGCGGCCGGCCAGGGTGAATGGGCTCCGAAGGTCCCCAACACGACCGCGGCGAACAAGCAACTGAACCGGCGCGTGCAGATCATCGCCGTGCGAGTCCCGCCGCCGCAAACCGGCATTCAGTCGGCTGCCGAAGAGCGCGGTTAGCAGGCGTGTGCTGATCCGCGCCGGCCAGGCGCGGCGCGATCCTGAGATTTAGGACCGGCGGTCGGCCTCGTTGCCGGCCGTCGGATCATTGGTCATGGCCCAAGCGGGCGCGGGCGAAGCGTTTCTTGTCGGTCCTGAGGGGGCGGGCTGGCGCCCGTGAGAGTACGAGGTGCGGGATGGAAATTCTGCCCGCGATAGATTTGCTCGAGGGCAAGTGTGTCCGCCTGGTACAGGGCCGGTATGACCGTGTGATCGAGTATGAGAGCGATCCGCTGGCCATCGCCGGCCGTTTCCGCGAGGCCGGCGCGGCATGGTTGCACGTTATTGACTTGGATGGGGCCCGGTCCGGCCACGTGGCCAACCTGGACACGCTACGACGCATCATCCTTGAGACCGGGGCGCGCGTTGAGTTCGGCGGTGGGGTGCGCGACGAGGCCACGATCCGGGCCGCACTGCAAGCCGGCGCGGCGCGCGTGATCATCGGCACGCGCGCCCTCGAAGATTGGGAGTGGTTCAGAACGATCGTGCACACGCCCGAGTTCTCCGGCCGTATCGCCCTGGGGCTGGACGCACGCCTGGGTAAGCTGGCGGTGCGCGGCTGGACGCGTGATACGGCGCGGACGGCGATTGAGGTAGCCCGCCAAGCCGCGGATTGGCCGCTGGCCACGATTGTCTACACTGACATCGGACGCGACGGGCTGCTGTTGGGGCCGAATCTGGAGGCCATTCGCCTACTGGCGGCCGAATCGCGGATTCCGGTGGTCGCTTCCGGCGGTGTGACTGACTTGGACGACGTGCGCCGCTTAACGGCTCTAAACCTGGCCGGTATCGTGATCGGCCGGGCCATCTACGAGCAAACCCTCGACCTGCAAGAAGCTCTGCAAGCTGCGGCCGCAGCGAACTGAAGAATTCGGCTCGCCAGAACGAAAGCCCGTCCAGCGCGCCCCTTTATCACTCTATCAGCTAATCACTTTTGTTCGGCTCGCTGACGTCCGGCAGCGGCCCGTCCGCCACGGCCCGCTCCAGTTCTTTTAATTGCGCCCATTGCTGCAAGCCGCAGGCGGCCGCCAGCGCCCGGACCTGTGCCTGGCGCAGCAGGGCCCCTTGCAAGCCGCACAGGCGGCCCAGGACGTAGCTGCGACAAACGTCGACGTGAAACAACGGCTGCCCGCCCGGCGTAGCCAGCCGCAGCAAGTCGCGTTGCAGCCGCAGCCAGGAGGGCGAGCGGCGAAACCAGCGGGCGGCTTCCTGGGCCGTCATGAGTTCCTGCTGAAATCCGGTCATACTGGCATGCCTCGCAAGGACCACCAAGAGCGCGCCGCGCGGCCCGCTCGATCATTCCTAGAAAATATATGCAAGCAGGTATCGCTAGTCAACTCGCGAGCGGACGCCGGGCCGGGCGGAAGGGGGGGTAAGGGCGCGGATCCGTTAAACACAAAAAGCGGGCGGGGGGCTCGGGTGCCATGCTCGGGTGCCATGCCCAAGCTGTAAGCGCGGGCATGCCCATGTTCAGGTACTCACGAGGCGCGGCACCGGTTTAGCGGGCACGCCACTTGCGACACTTGGCAGAACGGTCGGGGGGCACTTTGGTCAGGAACGGTTGGGGGGTACTTTGGTCAGGGCATGCCCGCGCCGCCACGCGGCTTGGGCATGGCACCCGCCTCGGGGGGCACTTTGGTCCGGGCATGCCCGCGCCGCTACGCGGCTTCGGCATGGCACCCGCCGGTTGCCCGACAGACCTGACTCGGACGTGGCCCTACGGACCTTACACCCGGACGTGGCCCGCCGGACTTGCCCCGGATTTCGCCTGCCGGACCTTGCCGCTCGCGATTGGCGCTTCGCAGGCCGCCCGCGCCCGTTTGACGCACGCCCCCGCAGTCCGTACCGTTTTCAGGGCAGCGGAAGGGAGAAAGTTTTTCGATGCTGAGACTTGCTTGGGCCAACCTGATGCACCGCAAGCTGCGCACCACGCTCAGCGTGCTCGCGGTGGGCATCGGCATCGCCCTGTTACTGGTCTCCAAGGGCCTGGCCAACGGCTCCATCGCCGAGGTCAACCAGCGCATGCAGAGCGTCGACGCCCAACTCGTCGTCCTGCCAGCCCAGGAGAACATCCTCTTCACCAACGGGGCCCCGTTCCCCGGCGTCTTCGAACGCCTGCTCGCACGCCAGGCCGACGAGCACGGGCCGCTCGCCACCGCCGTCATTCCGGTGTTCTTCGCACAGGTGCGCATGGGCGGCCAGCAGCAACGCGTGTTCGGCGTCGACCCGCGCCAAATGAGCCTGTTCCTCGGCTCGCGCCGCGTGCTCGAAGGCCGCGCCTTCGACCAGGCCTTCTCCATGGCCGAGAAGACGGCCGAGCTGCGCCGCCCGACTACGCAGATCGTCGAGGCCGAGTCACTGCCGCCGGAGATCCTTGAGGCCGGGCTGGAGTTGATTATCGACGACCGGCTGCGCCGCGTGGGCGAGTTTGACGCCGCGAGCGGCACGAATCGCCCGTATCGCATCGGCGACGAAATTCGCATCATGAGCCGCGGTTTTCGGATTGTGGGCGTGGTCGAGACGGGCGTGGCCGGCCGCGTTTTCGCGCCCATCCAGACCTTGCGTGAAATTCTCAATGGCGGCGAACCCTGGTCGACCATGTTCTTTGTCAAGTTGCGTCCCGATCTTGACCCGGTGGCGGCGGCGGACCGCTTTCAGAGCGTGCTCGGCCAGCAGGCGCGGGTCGAGCTGAAGACCGAGTACGGCAAGCTGCTGCATGAGAGCTTCGCGCAGGTGAATATGTACATGACCGCCTCCAGCGGCCTGGCGCTGGTCGTGTGTTTTCTGTTCATCCTGCTGACGATGTACACGATGGTGCTGGAGCGCACGCGCGAGATAGGCATCCTAAAAGCGCTCGGCATGACTCGCCTGAGCTTGCTCAGTTTGTCTATCAGTGAGGCGCTCGTCGTTTCCAGCAGCGGCGCGCTGATCGGCATCGGCTTGGCCTATGGGGCGCGCTACGTACTGAACGTGCTGCGTCCGCTGCTCACCGTCGAGCTGCCGCTGAGCCTGCTGGCCGTGGCGCTCGGCCTGGCTGTAATTGGCGGCGGCCTGAGTGCCTTGTACCCTGGCTATCGCGCCGCGCGGCTGGAGCCGGCGGTGGCCTTGACTTGTGAATGACGGCAGAGCTTTTGTGCGAGCGAGCTAGAGCTGACGTGCAAATGACACCCGAGCTGATGATCGACGCCTGCAACCTGCGGCACGCCTATTCGCACGGGGCGATGGTCGAGCCGGTCTTGCACGGCATCAACCTGCGCATCCGGCGCGGCGAGTTCGTGGTCATTATGGGCCCGTCCGGGTGCGGCAAAACTACGCTGCTGAACCTGCTCGGCTTGATGATGCTGCCTACGCAGGCCGACCGGCTGGAGATTGCCGGCGTCGATACGCGGAGCCTGTCCGACGCGGCCCGGACGCGCTTGCGGCGGGAGGCGATCGGCTTTGTGTTTCAGCGTTTCAACCTGCTGCCGACGATCAGCGCCTACCGCAACGTGGTTCTGCCGTTGCACTTGCGCGGCATCCAGCCCGACGGCCAGGCCGCCGAGCTGATCCGCCGCACCGGCCTGCAGGAATTGGCTCACAAGAAACCCGCGCAACTTTCGATGGGGCAGCAGCAGCGCTTCGCCATCGCCCGCGCCCTGGTGGGCCGCCCGTCGCTGCTGCTGGCGGACGAGCCGACCGGCAATCTGGATTCGGCGAATGCCGAGGCCGTGCTGAGTTTGCTGAGGGAGTTTCACCGCGACTGGGGTCAGACTATCGTCATGATCACGCACAACGAGCACCTGACGGTCGCCGCCGACCGCGTGCTGCGCATGTGCGACGGGCGGATCATCGATGGCGCCTGATCCGCTCGCCGCCGAGCCGGCGGCCGGCCGCCAAGCCCAAGCCTCCAGCGCCGGCAGTCAGGCCGGCAGGTGCCATGCCCAAGGCGGGTGCCATGCCCAAGCTGTAAGCGCGGGCATGCCCGATGTGAACGGCGTCGAAGCCGGGTGCCATGCCCAAGCTGTAAGCGCGGGCATGCCCGATGTGAACGGCGTCAAAGCCGGGTGCCATGCCCAAGCTCTAAGCGCGGGCATGCCCGATGTGAACGGCGTCAAAGTGGCGCCGCGCGAGGGTGCAGAAGCCTGCGAGCGCGCCGACCGTCCTTCCCGCGCCGAACCGCCGGTTCAACTCGGTGACTCTCTCAGTGCCGCCCGCGAGCAGGAACTCCCCGGCCTACGCCTGTGGTTCGTAATCTACCTGGCCTGGCTGGCCGGCCTGGCCGCTCTGGCGCACGTGGGTTCCGTTCAGCTCGAACTCGGCTCACCAGGCGCAATGGGACTGTGGACACTGTCCCTGATGGCGTTTTACCTCTCGCTGTGCAACCTGTTCCTTCCGCTGCCGACCGCCTGGATCATTCTCCTGGCCGCCTCGCCCGACGGCGGCGCATTCGGCTCAGCCTGGCAGCGCGTTGCGGCCGTAACGGTCGTTGGCGCCGCAGCGACCGCTATAGCGAACGTCAACGAGTACCACGTGCTCTCATACGTGCTCGGCCATGGTCTTGGCGGCAAACTGCGCCGTACTCGCGTGTATGAGTGGGCGGTGCGCTGGTTCGACGCCGCTCCGTTTCAGGTGCTGGCGTTGATCGGCTTCGTGCCCGTGCCGATTGACGCGATCCGCTGGCTGGCGATCCTGCGCCGCTACTCGCGCTGGCGCTTCGGCCTGGCGTATTTCGTCGGCCGCGGCCTGCGCTATCTGTTGTTCGCGGGTTTCGCCGTGCTGGCCAGCTTGAGCGGGACAGAAATCCTGCTGATTCAGGCGGGCATCGTGGTGGCCGCGTTGCTGGCGCGTTTTGCCTGGCCGCGGCTACGGGTGGCGCGATCGGCGATTGGCTAGTGGAATTGCGCCCGGACGGTCAGGCGGGGCGGCACAACGGCCTTTCAATCGTCCCTACGGGACTAGAGGAATTCGTTCCCAACCTCTTCCCAGCACTGCGTGCTGGGCTACGGTCAGCCGTCGCTCCGGGACTCGCGGTGGGGGCTCGGATCAGAACAGGTTGCCCTTGCTGGCGCTGCGGGCTCGGATCCGGGGATTGAATTGCCCTCGCTTGCGCATCGGGCTCGGATCATGCGGGCTCGGTGACGCCAAGAAGCGAGGCGGACTGCGCGGATGGCGAGGTTGCTGGCGGCAATCCGCCACACGCCCCGGCTCTGCTCTGACGGTGGCGTTGCAGAACAAGCCTGGGGCCTGACCGCCAAAGCCTGCACTCAAAGTTAATCAAATCGCGGTTGCGTTGAGGGCGATTTGTGCCGAATAATATGTGCAGCTCGTCTGCCACGCGTAGAAGGAGTCCCGACGCCGCTCTATGGGCGGCGTCAGTCGTTTGGGGACAGCTTATTCCGCTCGCACACTCCCGGACTCAATCGGCGGGCGGGATTCGTAGGTCTGCCACCAGGGGGGAGTGATCGGAGCCGGCCGGGGCGGCGAGGCGGCAGTCTGTAACGATGATGTCGGGGCTGATCAGGCAGTGGTCGATGGGGAAGCGCAGGAGGGGCAGCTTGTCCAGTGGGAAGCTGGGCAGCACGCCGAAGCCGGCGCGGGTGTTGATGAGGCCGGACTCGCGCACGAGACGGCGGTAGGCACCGGACCACATTGTGACATTCAGGTCGCCGACAAGGATGCAGGGGCGCGGGGCGCTCGCCAGCAAGGCGCCTACCTGCTTCAGTTGCTCGTTGCGGGAGGCAAAGCCGAAGCTGTCCAGGGCCGGCCACGGGTGCGTCACCACGAGCAGCACGGGTCTGTTGTTGATTTCCAGGGTGGCGACGAGGCTGGGGGCGAGGGAAATGCCGAACTCCTCAGTGTGTGTATCCAGGAGCGGGAAGCGGCTGAGGGCGAGCAAGCCGCGCAGGTCTGTGCCAGGCACATATTGTGAGTGCGGGTAACGCGCGATCAGCGGCTGGAGGCTGGCACGCCACTCTTCGTCGATTTCCTGCAGCACGGCCAGGTCCGGATGGAGTGCCTCCACGTTGCGGCGGACATCGTCGTGCCGCGGGTTTTCCTGGCAGACGTTTGCCAGGACGAGGCGCAAGTTGGGCTGCGCCTGGCGCTGCACATTCGGTCCCGGAACGTACCAGGGCAGCACCTGCAGTCCGGCGATGATTCCCCCGACCGCGGCCACGCCGGCCCAGCGCCAGCTTCTCACTGCCAGCAGGATTATGGCCAGTGGCAATAGTACACAGAGGTACTGAAGCTGGAACGCGCTGAGCAGATCGAGCCAGGCGTGCACGTCGCTGGCATACCCGGCGATGAGGCAAGTGCTGACAACGGCCACGAGAACGCGCGCCCAGCGGCGGAGCGAAACGATCAGCGAGGAGGGCTTGTGATGCTGTTCTCGTGGCTCGCCTTCGGGCTGCTCGGGCGCGCGGTTCGCGTTCGTTTCCTCGGACATAAGCTGCGACAGGATAAGGCAGCTTTAACTCCTGGCCAAACTAGCCGAGTATCGCCGTCATGCTGCTTGGGCCGCCTCATACTGGAGGAGCGGATCGCTGTACTGAGGCTAAAACACAACCCGGCCCTTGCGGGCCGGGTAATGATCGGAGGTACCGCCGAGTTCAAACGTCGGCCATGGTCAACGTCGGCCACGGGGGGCCGACGCTACCTGCGGTCGACGTCCGGCGCGCGGGACGGGTCGAGTTGAGCATCGTCGGGCATGGCCAACGTCGGCCACCGGGGGGCCGACGCTACTTGCGGGCAACGTCCGGGCACGCGGGGGCCGGCGCTACTTGCCTTCCTTTACCTCGTACTCCGCGTCGATGACGTCTTCTTCCTTGCCGGCGGGCCGGCCAGCGTCGCCCGCTGCGGCGCCGGCGCCTGGAGGCGGGCCGCCTGCTTCGGGGCCTTTGCCCGTGGCTTTGTAGACCGCTTCGCCGAGCTTGAACGAAACCTGCGTCAGGTTCTCAATCGCCTTCTCGATGGTGCCGGCATCATCGGTCTTCTGGGCGTCCTTCAGGCGGTTGATGGCCTGCTCGATCTCACCGCGCGTGGCGGCGTCGACCTTGTCGCCGTGCTCCTTCAGCGTCTTCTCGGTGGAGTAGACAACCTGGTCGGCCTGGTTGCGAACGTCGATCAGCTTCTTCTTGCGCTCGTCCTCCGCCGCGTGCGCCTCGGCGTCCTTGACCATCCGCTGCACTTCCTGCTCACTCAGGCCGCTGGACGCCTTGATCTCGATCGACTGCTCCTTGCCGGTGCCGAGGTCCTTGGCCGAGACGTTCAGAATGCCGTTCGCGTCGATGTCGAAAGTCACCTCGATCTGCGGAAGGCCGCGCGGGGCCGGCGGGATGCCCGTAAGCTGGAACCGCCCCAACGTCCGGTTGTCGCCGGCCATCTTGCGCTCGCCTTGCAGTACGTGGATGTCCACGGCCGGCTGATTGTCGGCGGCGGTCGAGAAGATTTCCTTCTTGCTGGTCGGGATGGTCGTGTTGCGCGGGATCAGCACGGTCATCACGCCACCCAACGTCTCCACGCCCAGCGACAGCGGCGTCACGTCGAGCAACACGATATCCGACTTCTCCCCGGACAGGACGGCCGCCTGAACAGCCGCACCTATGGCCACCACCTCGTCCGGATTGAGGCTGCGGTTGGGCTCCTTGCCGAAGATTTCCTTGACGAGTTGCTGAACGCGCGGCGTACGGGTCGAGCCGCCGACCAGCACCACCTCGTCAATGTCTTTGGGGCTCAGCTTGGCGTCCTGCAACGCCCGCATCACCGGCCCGCGGCAGCGCTCTGTCAGATCGTCGCTAAGCTGCTCGAACTTGGCCCGCGTGATGTTCATCTGCAGGTGCTTGGGGCCGCTCGCGTCGGCCGTGATGTACGGCAGGTTAATGCTCGTTTCCATGCTGCCGGACAGCTCGCACTTGGCCCGCTCGCAAGCCTCCTTTAGACGCTGCAGAGCCATCGGGTCCTTGCGAAGGTCGATGCCCTCCTTCTTGCGGAATTCCTCGGCCACGTAGTTGATCAAAACCTCGTCGTAATCGTCGCCGCCCAGGTGCGTATCGCCGTTCGTGCTGAGCACCTCAAAGACGTTGTCGCCCACGTCGAGGATGGAGATATCGAACGTGCCGCCGCCCAGGTCGAAGACGGCGATCTTCTCGTTCACCTTGCGCTCCAGCCCGTAGGCCAGCGCGGCCGCGGTAGGCTCGTTCAGAATGCGTTCGACCTGCAAGCCGGCGATCTGGCCGGCCTCCTTGGTGGCCTGGCGCTGCGAGTCGTTGAAGTAGGCCGGTACGGTGATGACGGCCCGCTCGACTTTTTCGCCGAGGTAGCGTTCGGCGGTCTTTTTCAGGTCGCGCAGGATGAAGGCGGAGATTTCGGGCGGGGTGTAGTCCTTGTTGGTGGCGTCGATGTGGACGCGTACCAACTCGTCGGAGCCGCCGACGATCTTGAAGGGGACCATTTTCTCTTCCGTGCTGACTTCATTGTGGCGCCGGCCCATGAAGCGCTTGATGGAGAAAACGGTGTTGTGTGGGTTCGTGACCTGCTGGTTCCTGGCACGCTGGCCGACCAGTACTTCGCCCTTCTCGGTGAACGCCACCACCGAAGGGGTCAGGCGCGAACCGGATTCGTTTATCAGCACCTTCGGCTGGCCGCCTTCCATCACGGCGACCACCGAGTTTGTCGTTCCGAGGTCGATTCCGATGATTTTCGACATTTTTTGCTCCTAATGACCGCGCAGCCCGCTCAAAGGCGGGCCCCGAAAGAACTGCAAAGGCGGTTCCAGAGGTCGGGGCTCGGGGTTATTTCGGTGTAAGTTCCGCAATAACAAGGGTTTGCGGCGTCCCGGGCGGGGGTGGGGATGCTGGGCCAACGCGCCTTGCTCTGCCAATCTGACAGGGTTAGGTCATACACGTCAGTGCCACGGCCAGGATTTTGGACCCGAGCGCAGAGCGACGTGGCCGGAGGCCGGATGGTCTATCCAGTGCCACGGCCAGGATTTTGGACCCGAGCGCAGAAGGGGGGTGCCGGGCCAGAGAACGTGGGTGCGACCGTAGCGCCCGGACATCGCCGGAAGCGCTTTCAGGGGGTCAATGCGGCGGCGCGGAGTACCGATAGGAGGCCGCTTACGTCCGCCTCGGAAAACGCTCCGACCTGGTGGCTGTCGAGATCCAGGACGGCCCAGCAGGCGCCGGTTTCGTCAAATACCGGCACCACGACCTCTGACTGATCGCGCGGGTCGCAAGCGACGTAGTTCTGCCCCAGCTCCCGAACGTCGCGAACGATCATCGGCTTTCTTTGCGTGAATGCCTGGCCACAGACGCCGTGCAAACCGATCGGCGAGCACGCGGGCTTGTTGCGGCTCGGGCCGAGCACCAGTTCGGCTTCGCCCTCGGGCAAATAGAACCCCACCCAGGAGACGCCGTTTTCGTGCAGGCCTTCCCAAAGCGCGTCGACCACGGCCCGCATGCGCTGTTCCCGTGTACCGGTGCTTGAGAGAGTGGCTGCGATCCGGCGATAGTCTCGGCTAAGCATAGGTCCCTCGGCTACGCATAGGTTTCTTCAGTCTCGGCTAAGCATGGAGTCCGTCCCGACTTCAGTCGTCGGGGCTTACGTCGGTTACGGGCGCGGCCGGCTGCGGTGGGCGGACTTTGAGCACCGGCGGCGTGATCGAAATCTGGTGGCCGGGCTCAACGCTCTTCGTAAGGAACACCGAGCCGCCGATGATGGAGCCGGGCCCGAGGTTGGTTTCACCGCCCAGCACAATGGCGTTGGCGTAGATCGTCACGTTGTTCCCGACGGTCGGATGCCGCTTGTGGCCGCGGATCAGGCGGCCGCGTTCATCTTTGGGGAATGAAAGGGCCCCGAGCGTCACGCCCTGGTAGATCTTCACGTTGTCGCCGATCTCAGTGGTTTCTCCAATGACCACGCCGGTGCCGTGGTCGATGAAGAAGCTGCGGCCGATGCGCGCGCCGGGGTGGATGTCGATGCCGGTGATGTGGTGTACGTGCTCGCACATGATGCGTGGCACGTAGGGCACATCCAGCTCGTAAAGGTGATGGGCGTAGCGGAAGATGGTTATGGCGTGGATGGCCGGGTAGGCCAGGATGCACTCGGAGGTGTCGAAGGCGGCCGGGTCGCCGTCGTAAGCGGCCTGTACGTCGTCCGCGAGTTGAGCGCGGATGTTGGGTATCGCCTCGAGAAAATCGCTGGCGATCTGCACGGCCTTGTCGCGGCAGGCCTGCCCGTTCTCGGACAGCCGCCCGGACTGTTCGGCGGCATGGCAGAGCGCCTGGTGTATTTGATCGCTGAGCTGGTCCCACAAGCGCGGCAGCAATTCGCCCACGTGATAGGCGATGTTGTGGCGCGTCAGGCCCATCCGGCCGAAATAGCCGGGATAGGTCAGCTCCATCAGCATGTCGCAGATTTCGATGATGGCCGCGGTGGACGGCAGGAATTCTTTGTCTATGTGTTGAGTGCGGTGGTCAGCCAGGTAGCTTTCCACGATGCGATCGACCAATTGAGGCAGTCTTGCGCCGAGTTGTTTAAGTTCCATAATGATCTCAGGCAACGAGGCAACGAGGCAAACGGTGCGTCGAGGACGCACGCTTGCGCGCGGCGTCCTCGACCCACGTTGTTTTGCATCACGCCGGCGGAATCAAGCGCCCGCGATGGTCGGAGCAGCGCACCTCCACGTTATCCAGGCCGAAGTTCGGGTCCGGGCGGATGATGATCGTTCGGCGGTACTTGGCTTCGAAGTTCGCCAGCACGGCTCGTTTGCGGTTGAGCAGTTGGTTGGCCACTTCGGTCGAAACGGTTATTTCAATCACGCGTACGGACTCGCGGATGATGTTAAGTTGAATGATGCGCATCACGTCCAGGGCGACCGATTCGCCGGTCTTGACGAGGCCGGTGCCGTGGCAGAAGCGGCAATCCTGGTAAACGCTGCGCGTCAGGCTGGCCCGCTGCCGCTGGCGCGTCATCTCGATGATGCCGAACTGACTCATGCGCAGGATTTTGGCCCGCTCTTTGTGCTGCCGTAGATTGGCCGCGAGGCGGCGTTCGATGGCGCGCTTGTGCGATTCCTGGCGCATGTCGATGAAGTCGCAGATGATCACGCCGCCCAAATCGCGCAGGCGGAGCTGGCGGGCGATCTCGTCGGCCGCCTCCATGTTGATCTTGAAAGCGGTCGCCTCGGCGTCGTCCTCCGTGCGGAACTTGCCGCTGTTGACGTCGATGGCCACCAGGGCCTCGGTCGGCTCGATCACCAACGACCCGCCGGAACGTAGCGGGACGTGCCGCGAGTGCAGGCGGTCGAGTTCGGCCTCGATGCCGTAACGGTGGAAGATAGGCACCGGCTCGGTGTACTCCTGGAGCACGTCGCCGGCGCGCGGGCTGAATATCTGCAGGAATTCGCGGGCCCGCTGGGCCACCCCAGGATCATCGACCACGATCCGCCCGATCTCGGAACTATACAGATCGCGGATGGTGCGAATAACCAAATCGGACTCGCGGTAGAGCTCGGCCGGGGGACGTTCCTCTTTCATCCGCCGCGTGATCATGCTCCACAAGCGCATCAGGTATTTGAGGTCGCTTTGCAGCTCGCGCTTGGTGCGGTCCTGGGCGGCGGTGCGCGCGATAAAGCCCATGCCCTCCGGCAGCTCCAATTCGTGGAGCTGGTTGCGGAGCTTGATGCGCACCTCGTCGTCCTCGATCTTGCGCGACACGCCCAGTTGACGCATGCCGGGCATCATCACCAGGAAGCGGCCCGGGATGCTCAGGTACGTCGACAGCGTCGGGCCCTTGGTGCCGATTCCCTCTTTGGTGATCTGCACGATGATCTGCTGCCCACGGCGCAGGCAGCGCTGAATGGGCGGCCGGCTGCGACGCGGCAGCTTGCGCCCCACGTTTTCCGCCGGCTGCCCGCCGTCCGGGAAGTACTGCGGGTGCAGATCTGATACGTGCAAGAACCCGTTCTTCCCCAGGCCGAAGTCCACGAAGGCGGCCTGAATGCTGGGTTCAACGTTCGTCACCAGGCCCTTGTAGATGTTGCCCACGTGGCTTTCGGCCGAGGCCCGCTCGATGTACATCTCTTCGAGCTTGCCTTTGTGCAGAATGGCGATGCGGCATTCCTCGCCGGGCACCACATTGATGATCATCTCCTTGGTGCCAACGACCGGAGCCTCCCCGCCTTCCTCAACTTCAGGTTCTTGGACCGGTCGCCGGGCGGGGCGCTGACGCCCGCGGCCTTCGCGGCCTGTGGCGCGGGTTTGGGCCGGGGCGGCCGCCTTTTCCTCGGCTGGCTCTTCGCCCTCATCGAGCGACGGCAGTGAAGGCAGTTCTTCGTCGCCCAAGCCGGGAATTCGCGCCAGTGCGACGCCTTCGTTTTCGTCAAAGTCGGGCGGGGCCGGCTCCTCGGCCGGGGCTTCTTCAGCCGCCGGGGCCGTTGGCGGAGCAGGGGTTTCAAAGGCCTTCGGCTCCGGCTCGCGATTTTCTTGGGAGCGGTGGCGGCGCCTTAGCCGGCGCTTCTGGCTGGGCGAAAGATGCCGCCCGGGAGGCGCCGTGAACTCCTGAGGCGCTGCGGCCTGTGGTCCGCCGGGTGTGCGCGGACGAATCTGCGGCTCAACTCGCAGAGGCGCCTCGGCCGGCGGCTGTACGGCCCGCCCGTTGCCTTCATGACCGTTCGGTCGCCGCCGGCGCCGGCGCCGACGTCCACGTCGTTCAAAGCCCGGTGGCTCACCGCCGTCGGGCTCGCGCGGCGTCTCGTCCGCGGTCGGCCCGAGCTCTTCGTCGCGCTCAGCGGCCGGCTCGATGGGCTCGCTGATCGCCTCCTCCTCGACCACGTCGGCTTCTAGGTCGGCTTCGGCATCGGCATCTTTAACGCCAATTTGCCGGGCCGTCTCAGGGGGGGCCGGCGCCGGAGGAGGCTCGAGCTCCTCAGTAACGGCCGGCTCCAATGGCTCCTCGCGCCCGGCAGCGCTTGCCGGCGGCGCGGCGGCGCTTTCCGCTTCAGCCGCCAGGACCGGCCGCGGTTCGAAGGGTGGGGGGGCAACCGGCGGAAAGCGGATGACGAGCACTTCGTCCTGCCGCTCCATCTGCCGAGCGGCGGCTTCGGCTGTCTCAGGCCGAGTTCGGGCGTGCGCGGGCTTCGGTTCCGCTCGTTGCTCAGGTTCGGGCGCGGCCGTCTCGGCCAAGGGACCCGAAACTCCTGGCGCAGGCGGCGCTTCCTGAAGTTCGGCCACTGCGGTTTCTTGCTGCTCGGCAAGGGGAGTCTCGCCGGCGACCGTCTCCACTGCCGCAGTCTTGCGCCGGCGCGTCGTGACTTTCTTGGTCGCTTTGCGCCGCGTCTTTGGCTTGGTCGCAGCGGGAGGTGCGGTGGCCGGGCCGCCCGTTTCAGTTAGTTGTGTCTCAGTTCCGGAGTCGGCCCTCGCAACTGTCTTTTTCGTTTTCTTCGTGGTCTTGCTCTTCGTCCGACTCGTCGTGGTTTTCTTTGTAGCCAATGGCAAATCCTTTCGAGGCCCGGGATTCCAAGTCTGGACCCGAGCACTGCGTGTTCCATGCGACCTCGCACAGCCGGACGGTGTATTCATGCGCATCCGGGGCAAGGCCAAGTTCCGTGAGCACCTCGGAGGGCCGGGCGGTGCGCTGCTCGATAAACCGCAAGCGCAACCGCAACTCTGGTCCCTCCAAAGCCACTCCTTCGAGAAATTGTTGACATTTGGGCGCCGGGGGCGAGCTCATCCCGCCCGCGCAGCGCCGCTCATCCATTTCCAAAATCCCGCGCCAGCGTTCTACCGCCGGAGCGAGGGCCTGGGCGGCCGGCCATGCCAGCGTAACCGCGTACTCGGCGCTCTGTGCGTGCGGGGTGCCGCCCGGGGCCGGGGCCCGCAGACTAGCAAGCCGGCAGTCGCGCGGCAGGGCTGCGGCCAACGATTCGCGTAACCAAGCCGCAGGCCGCGGCTCGCTCAAATCGGTCAGGGCCAACTGACAGTCGGAAGCGACGCCCACCCGCCGCGGCAGAGGCACTGAGAGCCACGGTATAGGATTGTATCCGCGCGAAAAGCGCAGCGGCCATCCGGCCCGGACCAGGGCGCGGCGCAGCATGCGCAATTCGTCGCGATGCGAGAGATAAGCCAGGTCTCCGCTTAAGGCGTACTCAAATGCCACGCGAAAGGCCGGCCCCGCGTGACACGCTGACCCGGCATGCGCTGCGGAGGCCGCCATCATCAGAAAGCCTCCGGCGGTAGAACTTTGCGCGCTTCATCGCGCAAGAAATTGAGAACCTGGCGATCAGCGTCGAACTGCAGCACCTTGCGGGCGATGCGCTGACAGTCGGCGAGCGTCGTGGACCGGATCAACTGTTTGACTTCCGGCACATCCTTGGGCGCCATCGAAAGCTTGCGCAGGCCGAGCCCCAGCAGTAGCTGCGTATAGATGGGCGAGCCGGCCATTTCGCCGCACAAGCTGACCTCCACCCCGGCCCGGTGCCCGGCGCGCATAATCATGCGCAGCAGCTTCAGCATGGCCGGGTTGTGCGGCGAGTAGAGGTGCGCCACACGCTCATTGCCCCGGTCGACCGCCAGCGTGTACTGCGTCAGGTCGTTCGTGCCGATACTGAGAAAACTGACCTCCTGCGCCAGAGCATCCGCCACCAGCGCGGCCGCGGGCGTTTCGATCATAATGCCGATGGGAACGTTGCGCCGGAAGGGGATTGACTCTTCCTCGAGGTCCTCCATGACGTCGGCCAGGGTCGCCTTGGCCTGCCGCAATTCCATGAGCGTGGCGATCATCGGAAACATGATGCGCACATCGCCTTCGACCGTAGCCCGCAGCATGGCCCGCAGGTGCGTCTTGAACAGATCGAGGTTCAGCAGACAGTAACGTAGCGAACGCAGGCCCAGCACCGGGTTGTGGTCGTGTTGCACCCCCATCGAAGTCGCCAGCTTGTCCGCCCCCAGATCCAGAGTACGCAGCGTGACCGGCTTGCCGCGTGCGGCGCGCACTGCGCTGCTGAACGCCTCGTACTGTTGTTCCTCAGTCGGCATGCGGTCGCTCCCGAGGAACAAGAACTCGGTACGGTACAGGCCGATGCCTTCGGCCCCCGCTTCGAGGGCCGCTTCAACCTCCTGCGGCAGCTCGATGTTCGCCAGCAGGGAAATGGGCTGACCGTCGCGCGTGATGGCCGGTTCGTGGCGCAGCCCGCGCAGCCGAGTTTCGAACCGCTCGTACTCCTGCTGCAGGGCCTGATAGCGCTCGAGCGTGGCCAGATCGGGCTCGGCTATGACAATCCCGTGCGTGCCGTCAACGATGACCATCTCGCCGCCGGAAATCTCGGCCGTGGCATCGGTCAGCCCGACCACGGTCGGCACGCGCAGGGCGCGCGAAATTATGGCCATGTGCGACGTCTGGCCGCCAACGTTCAGGACAAAGCCCAGGATGTGCTGGCGGTCGAGCTGCACGGCTTGCGAGGGGGTGATGTCGTGGGCGACGATTACCACCGGCTCGCTGAGCCGCGCGATGTCCTCGCGCGTCCGCCCCAGGATGTGCCGCAGCACGCGTTTTTCGATATCGAACAGGTCCGTGACCCGCTCCTTGATGTACGGGTCGGGCACCGCCCGGAAGGCCTTCTGCTGCCGGTTCAGCTCGTGACTGAAGGCGTAGGCGGCCGTGCAGAGGTCGTTCTCGATTTTGGCGGCCACCGTGTTGCGCAGCTTGGAATCGGCGATGAATTTCTCGTGAAACTCGAAAATGGCCGAGGTCTGTTGGCCCATCTTGCGGGACAGGGCCGTACGCAGCTCGCTCACTTCCTGGCGTGAGGCCTCCAGCGCAGCATCCAGCGTGCGCAGCTCCTTGGCCACTTGTGAAGGGTGAATCGTGCGGCGTGGGATACGGTACTCTTCCGTATCCAGGACCAAAGCTGGACCAATCGCCACGCCGGGCGACGCGCTAATTCCTTTTTTTGTGATCATTGCCGCGGACACCGCGGCGTTCGCCGACCGCCTCCCAGCCGCGCGATCGGGTTATGCCGTCAGCCTCAGTTGCCTGGTCTCGTTTTAAAAATTCACTCAGGTCTCGCCGAACCCCGACTCAATCAGGGCCGACAAGGCCTCCAGCGCCGCTTCGGCGTCATCACCGTCGGCTACCAGCCGCACCCGCGTTCCGTGGGTCGCCACCAGCATCAGCAGCTCCATCGGGCTGCGGCCGTCTGCTTCACGTCCCTCACACTTCACCGTGACGTCGGCCGCGAAGCGCTGAGCGGTGTCCACGAACTGCATAATCGGGCGAAAATGCAGCCCCTCTTTGTTCGGGATCACGACCTCACGCTCGACGACCACGTTCAAGACATCCGTCCATGGCTGCGCCACCGGTTCGTGGCGCAGGCGTCCCGCCTATTTACACCGACGAGACGCCGGTGCGACATCTTCACCCCATAAACATCTTCTCGTCTGCTTCCTTGAGCAGATCGTAGATTTTCTCCGGCTCGTCCGACTGCCTCAAGAAGCGCCGGAATTTCTCCTGCTGTAAGTGCCGAAACACCAGGTCCATGGCACGCAGGTGCTCTTCCGGTTGCTCGGCCGGGCTGGCGATCAGAAATATCGCGTAGACCGGCTCGCCGTCGAGCGAGGAGAAGTCTATCCCGTGGGCGCTGCGCCCAACCGCCGCGACGACGCGTTCCAGCCCCTCGATCTTGGCGTGCGGCACGGCCACGCCCTTGCCGAAGCCGGTCGTGCCGCGCGTCCGCTCGCGGGTGATGATGGATTTAACGATCGAATCCACCGCGTGCGAGTCGAGTAGGTTTGAATCGGCCAAACACTGCACTAGTTCGCGGATCGCGCCATTGCGGTCCGTGGCCCGCAGGTCGGCGATGATCGACTGGGGTTGAATCAACTCAAGCAATTTCATATGCGTGTTCGCCTCGGCGGGCCCTCAACTTTCAATGTTCTCCTGGGATGCCTGCGGTGGATGTTTACGGTTTCGAACGCGCTCCTTGTGCCGCGTCAGCTGTCGCTCGATCTTATCCAGAAGCAGGTCGAGTGCGGCGTATACGTCCTCGTGGGTTTCACTGGCCACAAATGGGTCCGTCGAATCTATGTGCACGATGATTTCGGCCGTGTGTACGCCGTTTTTCCCGTCCAGGACTACGTCAATCGATTGGATGCGGTCGTAGTAGCGCGTCAGCTTGCCGGCTTTTTCGACACAGTATTCCTTCAGGGCCTCACCGATACCCATGTGGCGGCCCGAAACGTTAACCTGCACTTAATTCTCCTTTTGCAGCCGCAGGCAACCGCGGCCCGCTAAATTCGGGCTGCTGCTGCCAGGGACGGGCGCGCCGGCCGGCGTCCGCGTGCTGTGCTTCCGGCGCAAAAGGACGGCTCGAGCAGGCGCTGAGCCGCGTACGTTGACCGATGCTTTTGCCCATAGCACAAGCGAAATGTATCCGATAAGCCGCGCAAGCGTCAAGGCGGGCGCACCCTTTTCCTGGGCTGCCCGGCAGACCAATTCTGCTTCCCCCGGACCCGCCGGCCCCCGCCGCCGGGCCTGATCGAGCGTGTCGGATTCAGCGTGTTAGTTGCGTGGATGCCCGCCTGCACAGCACCGGCGCGACGTAATTCGATACCGGAGCATCCAGCCGCAGCTTCTCCACTCGGGCCAGCAATATCTCCAGGGCCCGCCGCCCGATTTCCTCCCCGCACCAATCGGTGCTCGTCAGCGGCGGGTCGATCCGGGCTGCACAGCGCTCATTCCCCTGGCCCATTACGGCGATATCCCGGCCTGGCCGCCGACCCGCCAGCCAGCAGTAGCTGAGCAGCTCCAGGGCCAGCAAGTCGTCGCTGGCGCCGACGGCCCGCGTCCCCCTGAGTCGTCCCACCAGCTCATTTTCAAGTTCTTCAGGCAGTGGACGCTGTTGCGGCACGTCAAAGCGATGAGCCACCGGGTCCAAGCCCCGCTCCTGCAGGCACTGCTCGAAGCCACGTAGCCTTTCCGTGGCCCCAGGCCGGTCCAGGCCGTGAACGTAGAGCACCGGGCCGCCCACGTCATCCAGCAGGTGCTGGGCCAGCAACCGGCCGGATTCAACCTGGTCGGGCATAAGCAGGTCGCAGTTGAGCCCGTCCAGCGGCAGGCAGGCGATCGCAGGCCGGCCGGACAAACGCTCCATGAGCACTGGCGTTACGCCGGCGCTTAGCGGCGAGGAGACCAGCACGCAATCGATGCGCTCGCCCACCGCGCCCTCCACCGCTTCGAGCTGCCGCCCCTCATCCTGCCCCAACTCGGCCACGAAAACCGCGTAGTGAGCCGCGCGGGCACGCGCCAGAACACCACGCAGAAAGGTCGCCGCGAAGACCGCCTGCAAGTCATCGACCAGCACTGCCACCGCGAAAGCACGCCCCATGGCCAGGCACCGCGCCGCGTGGCTGGGCGAATAATTCAGACTGCGACAGGCCTCCAGCACCCGCTGCCGCGTCTGAACGCTTATGTCGGGGCGATCGTTGAGCGCGCGCGAAACCGTACCACGTGACAGCCCCGTGAACCGACTGATATCTTCTATGGTCACCTTGGCCATGACTCGCCCCATGACCTGTTCCCCGCCGTGGCGAGGAACTCAGGCGGCCGGCGGACCTGCAACACCCACAGACACGCGCGGATTGTACCTCTTTCCGGCGCGCTGTGAAAGGGGCAATTTTCCGTTTCGGTGCCCCTCTTGAGCAAAATACGTCCGCGTCGCCGGAAGGGCGAATCAGCGGGCGGAATCGGAGCTAAGCGCGGCGCGCAACCACGTCAACCCGGGCCGATGAGCTCGAGAAGAAGGTTGCGGGCATTCTGCCTGCCGATTCCCCCGTTGCCCAGCTCGCTGCCGTTCAAATTCACGGAACCATTAATGAAGGCGCGCGCGCCAGTGATGGCGGCTGCGCTACGGAGCATGGCCGGGTCCATAACGTCCCCGGGGCCTAAACCTGCGATCGTGTTCCGCAATCCGACCATTAGCCCGATTTGCTGGGCCGCCACGTTGGCAAACGCCGCTGCAAAATCATCTGTCGTGGTCAGGTCCGGGTCCGCCGGCCACTTGGCCTTGATCGCGTTGGTCAGTACGAAGGCTGCCCCATCGCCCCTCTGATTGCGGGGGTCCAGGGAATCCACCCAGCACAGATAAGTCGTGTTGCCGCCGCAGAAGTACACAGTTGTGTACGGCTGCGTGAGCGCCGCGGGGTCCTCGCTGAGGACGACGTCGTACCCGGCGAACATGGCGCTGAGCTTGTTGTGGACTTTCTGAACGATGTCGTCCTTTTCGTTTGCCCCCCAGCCCGCATTCAGCTCCTTGACATCGAAGGCGTACGTCGCGACCGTCTCGCCGTTGATTGGTACGGAGCCGGGCACTGTATCGAAATTGAGATAGATCCGTTGCTGCCGTGCGGTCGCGCCGGGCTGCGCCGCGCCCGGGATCACTTCGACCACCACACTCGGGGCCAGGTACTCGGTGCCGCAGTTCGCACGCGTGCAGCCGTCCAACACCAGGTAATACGGGCCGTCCCGCTCGACGATCAGCTTGTCCGCCGCTGAGAAGGAAATGCGATCCTCAGGCCAGTATGGCGTGGTTGCCGCATCCCAGAACGGACCTGGATTCTGGTACCACACAAACAAGTCTTGCTGCCCGTCCAACACCAGCACGCTGAACCGGGCACCGCCGGTATCACTGGCGCTCGCGCCATAGTCATCGTAAAAGCGGCCGTAGCCGGGCATGCTGGCCAGGCTCAGCTTCAGTTGGTCGCCCGGCTCCAGGTCCGGGAGACTGAACACTTGCCGTCTCGGCGTAGCGGCGGCAACGATCACGGCCCGGTTCTCAACCAGCGGCACCGTAGGCGTCTCGACGGAAATCTCGGCGGGAGGGGATTCCAGTATCTGAACGGTCGCTTCAGCATAAGCGCGCACCGGCTCAGTGATGTCAGTGTCCAACTCCACCCACAGGTAGTAGGGGGCACAGCCCGCTTCCCCGCACGCGTTGGAAAGCTCCGCATCTGTCAGCGAGGTCAAATCGAGGGCGGTCGGCACGCGCAGGTTCAAATCGGCTCCCTCGTGATTGACCGTGTCCAGCGGAATGCCGTTCTGCGCCGCGACGCCCAGGAGAATCATCGAGCCGGCCTGGTTGTAGCAGGCCGAGCTGATCTTCGATGTGCACGGCGCCAGCGTCTGTAATGCGAGTTGCGTGGCCACGTCGATTATGTAGGCCGAACCGTTGGCGCAGCCGACCAGCAACCCGGTCCCATCAGGCGAGAACGCGAGGCTTGTCACGCCCGCGCCGAATGCCTCGATGATCGCGACCGGCGTGGAGGCCCGCGTCTTCGCATTCCAAAGCGCGACGCGCTGGTCCAGACTGCCCGTGGCCAGCAGCCCGCCGGAGGGCGAAAACGCCACGCAGGTGACTTCGTCGGTATGGCCCGTGCAGGTCAGCAGCAGTTGCAGCGGCTCTATTTGCCAGAGCTTGGCCGTGCGATCAGCGCTGGCCGTTGCGAGGTAAGTGTAATCGATCGGAGAGAACGCGACCGCGTTGACGGCCTTGCCGGCCGCGTGTCCGCCGATCGCCTCGTTCAAGAGCATGATCGGCCCGCCCAGCGTGTTCCAGAGGACGACGTTGCCGTCAGCGCTGCCGCTGGCAATCGCCTCAGCCGCCGGCGAAAACGCCACGCTCAGAATGGCGGGGTTGGGCGCGGCCTGCAACGTGCGCACCACCTCACCCGTCAGCGTGTGGCGTATTACCAATGCGCCGTCGTCGCACCCGTAAACGTAGCGGTTGCCGTCCGGGGCGAAGGCCAGCGAGTTTACCCTGTCAGCGCCGCTGTCGATGCTCACGAGCAGGTCGCCATAGTTGGCGTCGTACAGCCGGAGCATGCCGTCGTCACCGCTCAGCAGGGCGAGGATGCCGTCGGGCGAAAAAGCGGCCGTCCGTACCGGCTGCTCGGCGCCGCGCAGATGCTGCAGCAGGTCACCGGTTCGCGGATCGTACAGAATGGCCTGCGCGTCGCACGGGTCGCGGTCGCGGTCCAGCCCGGCGGAGATCATGTAGGGAGTCCCCGGTTCGACCTCGTAAGTGGCCGCGATCCACAGCGGCGCTTCTCGGGCCAGCGCGATGTTGGTGACCGTCTCGTTCGGCACCCGGATCGAGACCACCGGCTTGCCGATGCCGACCACCACCACCCGCTCGGTGTATCCCTTGACCCCAAAGTTGTCACTGACCGTCAGACGCACCCGGAAATTGCCGGGCTGCGAGAAGGTATGCTGCACCCTCTCCCCTGATGCGCTCGCCCCGTCCCCGAAAGTCCACAGGTAACTGGCGACACTGCCGTCCGGATCGTAGGACTGCGATCCGTCGAACGAGATGGTCGCGGGCGCAAACTCGGCCGTGTAGTTGTCAGCTTGAATGATGGCCACCGGCGCCTGCGTGGCGAAGATGGTGATGCTCGAGTCAGTATCGGTGGCCCCCTGGTTGTCGGTGATCGTCAGGGTGACGTTGAATTGCCCGGGCGCGTTATACACGTGCGTGGGCGCCGTCTCCGTGGACGTTCCCCCGTCGCCAAAATCCCACATGCGCGACACGATCCAGCCGCCCGTGTCCGTGCTGCGCGACGAATCGAAGTGTACTTTCAGCGGTACGATGCCGCGGCTCACATCAGCCGTCGCCTTAGCCACCGGCGGACTATTGATGGCCCCGCCACCCCCGCCCGGGTTATCGCCGTCGGGGACGCCGGGCGTGCAGCCCGGCAGGGACAGGAGAAGCAGCGCCAGGGCGACCGCCGCTGGGAATACGACGAGGCGACGATTGGAATGCATGCAACAAACTCCTCACTATCAGCGCGTGCGCACAAGGGGCGCCTTCGCTGCTAAGTATGGGGCTCTCCGCCAGTCGTATCAAGGTCTTGCCCTACTCGCTATGATGGAAGTGATTCCGACTTCCTTCGCCCTGGAGGCGGGAGTTGCCTATGCCGCGCCCTTTTTCTGACTCCGTCGGCCGACGCGCGCCGGCCCTCCTCGTTCTCGGATTTGCCGGTGTCCTCCCGTTCCTGCCGGGCGGATGTCCCCTCGGCGGCACTGGCCAGCCTGACGTCTACCCCAGCGGCAGCCAGAACTCGGATAGTGCCGGCCTCAGCAGCGGCTCCGCGGCTGACGTCACGCTTGAAGAGCGTTTCCCGGGGTGCGGCAAGCCCTCCAACGCCGAGGCCTGGCGCGATCGTGTCTGGCAACTGCTCAACAGTGAACGCATGCGCTACGGACTTCAACCGCTGGCGCGAAACGCCGTCCTCGACGCGCAGGCTGAGCAGTACGCTTGCGAGATGATCTACTACGATTTTGTTGACCACGAGAACCCCGTCACACACTCGAACTTAGCGGAACGTGCGGCCGAGTTCGGATACGAGTATTGGATGATCGGCGAAAATCTGGCGGCCGGGCAGACTTCGCCTGAGCAGGTGGTGGCCGGCTGGATGGCCAGCCCCGATCACCGCGAGAACATGCTGCACGAGAACTATTCTGAAGTAGGCGTGGGATTGCGCCAGGGTGGGTATTATAGGCTCTACTGGGTTCTGGAATTTGGCGATCCCCTATAGTTGCGCTAACCCATATCGGCGGCCGCCAGCCGGCAGTCAGTTGCACGCGGAGCTGGTGCAGGACCCTGCTTCAATTATCCGGCCACTACCGGTGGCATTGCCCGCGTGCGTTACCGGGCCCTGTCGGTTATCCGGCACTGCAACCGGCCGCTCGACCTGGGGTAACCCGGTAATAAGGGCGCGCTGCGACGCGTTAGTCGATTGGGCTGACGCCCGCGTGTGCACGGAACGGTCCAGGCTTGATCCGTCCGCCCCATGTGCATAGAAACAGAGCAGGTAAGGGATTCGAACCACGACATCGGCGGCACTCGATGCCGACGGCGTTCGGCACCGGCGGAATCAGCCTGAGGAGGCGAAAGATGTTCTTTGCTTGGACACCGCAACGAATCCGCATCGCGATTTACTTCGCTGCGGCCTACCTGGCGTTGTGCTGATCAGAGCCGGGGCCGGTCGCCCCGGAATGCCACCAACACGCCTCACCGCGTAGAATGATGAAATCCGGGGCTCGCCAGGGCGAAGCGTGTTCGCTGCGGCGAGTCTTCGAAATATGCCCGGGAATGCCGCCAGCGCGGTGGGGCAGATGTCGCGACGCCAGTTCGACATATCCGATTTGACGCCATGGATCGAGTTCGCCTTCGAACGTTCGGCCGGTCCCGGCGGACAGAACGTAAACAAGGTCAGCACGCGCGCCGTTCTCCTGTTCGACTTCGCGGCCTGCCCGCTGCTCTCGTCCGCGGACAAGGCCCGAATCCGTCAGCGCCTGCGCAACCGGCTGACGCGCGACGGCCGCCTGCGGGTCGTCTCGCAGGGGGAGCGCTCACAGGTCCGAAACCGCGCCGCCGCTGAAGAACGCCTGCTCGAATTGCTGGCCTCAGCCCTGTATGTCGCGCCGCGCCGCCGTCCGACCGTCCCAACGGCCGGCTCGCGCGAACGGCGGCTGCGCGGCAAGCGGCTGCGCTCCGAAACCAAGCAACGCCGCAGTCCACCCGCTGAAGATCAATGATCCGAGCCCCGCAAAGTATCCGCGCGTACGTGTTTAATGCCCGCGCGTGTACTCTTCGAGCAATCGCAGATAGGAGCGATACTGCTCCAGCGATACGCCCGGCGGCGTCTGATGATCAACGCTGGGAATAAAGCCGCCGGTTCTTATTAGCGGCATCAGGCGTTCGAACTCGGCCCGCATGGCCGGCTCGCCCCGGCTCATCGTCATCTTGTCGAAATGGCCGATCATGCAGAGCTTGGGGAACTGGGCTCGCAAGCGCAGTGCATCCACGCCGGCCTGGCGCTCCAGCGGCAACACGCCGGTTACTCCCAGGTCTTGCAGCCACGGCACCAGAAGCGTCACGTCGCCGTCAGTGTCCACAAAGAGCGGAATGCCGCGCTCCTGCAAGCGTGGCACGAGCCGGCGGTAGTACGGCGCGAAAAAGCTCGTGAACATCTGCTGCGAAATCATCGGGCCGTGGTTGTAGCTCATGTCCTCGGCGATCGTCACGAAGGTCGGCACGCACACGCGGAACACCCGCTCGAGCAGGTCCAGGTTGTACTCCAGCAGGTCGTTGTTGATCGCGTGCAGCAGTTCCGGCTGGCGATAGAACGCCAACATGAGGCGTGAAAAGCCCAGCAGCGTGCGCGGAAACCAGAAGAAACCCTCGATCGTGCCCCAGACGACCGCGTCGCCGCACCGCTGCCGCTGCGCCCAGGCCGCCATGTCGGCGATAACCGGCGCGTGCGACGGGAAGAGGTGCGGGCGGATGCGCCGGTAGTCGTCCATATCCGCGACGCGGCCGGTCACGGAGAACGCAAGGCTCGGGTCGATCGGGCTGAACCAGAACTGCTGGTACGGATCGAGGTGGAAATATTGGGCGATTTCGAAGACCTGGAGGTGATTGAGGTCGCGGGGCAGGCCCTCCGTGTGCCAGCGCGCGATGGTCTTGTCCCACCACATGGCCCATTCCCAGCGCGGCCAACGGTCCACCGGCTGAAAGCTCATCACGGCGCGGAAACGCTCAACGTGGTTCATGTGGGCCGGCTCGTTCCTGGAATTCCGTTTCCGAATGCGTCACCTCATTACTGAGTGCGCAGAGAATAACTCAACAGAGCTGCGAGTAAACCGTGAGCAGCCCGAAGCTTCCGGCGTCGCAGCAAGCCGATCCCCACGAGGCCGGACGATAGCGCGATGAACGGGGCTACGTGTTCGAGGACGTGCGGCGGGGAGTAGTGGGGTGATTAACCGGCCATCGTGTGACGAGTCGATTAATGACGAACAGTCGTATCGGGTTGGAGGCTCTAATCGATAACGCAGTCACCTGTATGGCGTAGCGCGGCGCCGCAGTGTTAATACTTGTGTCGTCGGGCACAGCAGACCAATGGCATGCGTTTATTCGGGCGGCGCGCCGCGCGCGGCTTACGGCGCGTATACAAGCTGGTCACGTGACGGTGAATTCAGTGTGCTTAAAACCCCCCATGTATTCCTACCGGTATAATGCGCTTAGATGACGAGTGCACGCGGGTGTCTCGGGACGTTGTCTACATGACAGGGAGTACAGCATGATCAGAGCATTGGTGTTGGGCGCCTTTACCCTGAGCTTGGCAGGTGTCGGACTGGCGCAGCAGATGGGGAGCCAGGCGTATCCGGAAATGGGTCAGTACAGCGGGCAATACAACCCTTATGGAGATCAGTACACTTCGAGCAGCCAGCACGGCCTGCAGAATGTGCCGTACTCGGGACAGTATAGCCCGTACTACGGTCAGCGTCAGTATACCACGCAGTCGTGGCAGCAGCGGCCCAGTTGGGATTATGGGCAGATGAGTACACAGGAGGGGGCCGGCACGCAGTGGCAGAGTGATCAACCCACCTGGAGCGCCCAGCGACCATATGGCGTCGCGGGCTACGGCACCTGGAGCCAGACCGGCCAGCAGGGATGGACGTCCGGCCAGCAGGTTCCTTACCAGTACTGGCAGGGCGCGCAGCAGATGCCTGGGCACCAGCAGTACGGGTACGGCACATGGAGCTCTCCACAGACGGCCGGGTTTTACGGCCAGCAGCCGGGATTCGGCGGCATGATGAGTGGTCAAGGGCAGGGCATGATGAGTGGTCAGGGGCAGCGCCTGCGGATCGTGGGTTCAATTGAGCAGCACATACCGGCCCAGCAGTTCAGCAACGAGCTGAATCCCAACGATGTGCTGGTCAACGTGCGCACCCCCAGCGGGCAGGAGCAGTTGGTCGATCTCGGGCCTAACGCGGAAAACGCGAATTTCGCGCCGCAGCCGGGTGCACGAGTCATGGTCAGCGGACACGTCGTATTCCTTAACGGCCGGCCGGTGCTGATCGCGCAGCGGGCGCACGAGATCGCGCCGGGAATGTTCCAACAGGCCGGTTTTGGCGAGCGCAGCGGGCGGTTCCCGGCGGCGGGCATGTGGCGCGGCGGTACTTGGCGCAGTATGGATCAGTCCGGGTATTGAGCCGAGCGCGGCGTGCGTTGATTACGTCGCCGGGAGCCTGGGGCTTCAATACACGAGGCGACAACATCGGAAGAGCCCGGGACCTGCGGGTAGGTTCCGGGCTTTTCAATTGGGGACGGGCAGGGGGGCGACTGCGCCTCGCGGCTGTTGGGGCTTTTGGTGCTTGCGCCCGAGGCTCGGGGCGCATTGCTTGAAGCTGCGCGTTTCGCGAAGTGGTACACGCGGGCGGCTTCTGGTGTTTGATCAGTGTCGGGTGGGCGGGCGTGTCGCGGTTACTGCTATAATACGAGGTTAGGTGGCGGATGTAGCGCGGTAGGAGGGTACAGAACCATGCGCAGTAGGAGGGTTACAGCGGCATGCGTAGCTTCGATAGTTTGAGTGAACGCGAAATCCTGGCGTTGGCAATCGGTCTGGAGGAGGAGGATGCCCGCATTTTCGCCGACTTCGCCGACGGTCTGCGACAGGACTACCCCGCTTCAGCGCAAATCTTCGAACGCATGCAGCAGGAGGAGGCCAACCACCGCCGGCGCTTGTTCGACGTCTACCGCGAACGCTTCGGCGAGCACATCCCCCTCGTCCGCCGCGAGGACGTGCGGGGCTTCGTGCGGCGCCGCCCGGTGTGGCTGGCGCGCCCGTTGCGCCTGGAGACCGTGCGCCGGCAGGCGGTCGTGCTGGAGGCCGAGGTCCGCAACTTTTACTTGCGAGCGGCGAAGCGCGTCACGGATGTCGGGATCCGCAAGCTGCTGAATGACCTGGCCGACGAAGAGCGCGTGCACGAAGCGCTGGCCGAGCGGCTGCGGCAGGAGGCCCTTACGGCGGACGCGCGGACTACGGAGGAAGAGGCCCGGCGGCGGCTATTCGTGCTGCAAATCGTCCAGCCGGGTTTGGCCGGGCTGATGGACGGCTCGGTGTCGACACTGGCGCCGTTGTTTGCGGCGGCGTTCGCGACGCGCGACAGTTGGGACGCGTTTTTGGTGGGGCTGGCGGCGTCGGTGGGGGCCGGCATCAGCATGGGATTCGCCGAAGCGCTCAGTGACGACGGTAGCCTGACCGGCCGCGGGCACCCGTGGGCGCGCGGGCTGGTATGCGGGGTGATGACGACGTTGGGCGGAGTCGGGCACACCCTGCCGTACCTGATTCAGAATTTCCATGTGGCGACGACGGTGGCGGTAGCGGTGGTGGCCCTGGAGTTGGCCGTCATTTCGTGGGTGCGGCATCGCTACATGGATACGCCCTTCATGTCTGCCGCGTTCCAAGTGGTCGTGGGCGGGGTGCTGGTGTTTTTGACAGGGATCTTAATCGGCAGCTCGTGAGTAGCCGGGCCCGCCGCTAGCCGCCGCGCCGGAAGACCGCCACGATGTCTTCGATGGGCACGACGAACAGACGGTTGTCGCCCTCGAAGTCGACCGGGATGGCGTTCTTGGGATTAAAAAGCACCTTGTCGTACTGCGAGATGGGGTAGTCCTCGTCGCGCTGCACGAGGGCCGAGACGGCGACGATGCGCCCGGTGATGGTGGGGATTTCGATGTTGCCAGGCAACTGGATGCCGCCCTTGGTGGTTTTCTTGTCCTCGTCTTTGCGGATCAGCACGCGCTTGCCGATCGGCTCGACGACTTCCAGCGGCTGATTCTGCGTCTGTTTCATGCGCTCACTCACGAGTAGACTACCATCAATTGATTCTATCGGAAACGGCTCGTAAAAGCGCGGAGTCTGAGTGGAACCTCAAGCTTTAAAAAACCTGCTCGAACGTCTGGCGGCCGGTGAAGTGCATGTTGAGGCGGCGCTGAGCCGGCTGCGACAGTGGCCGTTCGAGGATCTCGGTTTCGCGTGCGTCGACCACCACCGGGGACTACGCTGCGGACAGCCGGAGGTCATCTTTGGGGAGGGCAAGACCCCGGGGCAGGTGGAGACGATTTTCGCGCGGCTGGCGGCGCAAGGAAACAACGTAGTGGCGACGCGCGTCAGCGCCGCCATGGCTGGGCCGGTGCTGGAGCGCTACCCGGCGGCCGAATATCACGAAGCGGCGCGGATGCTGACGTTGCGGCAGCAGCCGCCGCGGCTGACGACGGGCGTGGTGGGCCTGGTGTGTGCCGGGACGAGCGATCTGCCCGTGGCGGAGGAAGCCCGGATCACGCTGGAGCTGATGGATCAGCGGGTTGCGACGTACTACGACGTGGGCGTGGCGGGGTTGCACCGGCTGCTGGCGCATGCGGAAGCGCTGCAGGCCGCGCGGGTGTTGATCGTGGTGGCGGGGATGGAGGGGGCGCTGCCGAGCGTCGTGGCGGGGCTGGTAGCGGCGCCGGTGATCGCGGTGCCCACCAGCGTCGGTTACGGGGCGAGTTTTGGGGGCCTGGCGGCGTTGCTGGGCATGCTGAATACGTGCGCGCCGGGTGTTTCGGTAGTGAACATCGATAATGGCTTTGGGGCGGCGTGCCAGGCCGCGCTGATCAACCGGCTTGGAGAGCACGAAACAGAACAGCCCGGCCCTTCAAGCTCCGATTCCACGCATGCGGCGGAGAAAAAAGATGAGCACGGGGCATAGCCCGCCACAAATAATTACGGAGCTTCCTTACCTCCCGCCGCGTCCGCCGGGCATGCACAAGGGTCAGGCCGGCAAGGTCGCGATCATCGCCGGCAGCCGCGGCATGAGCGGGGCGGCGGTCCTTTCCGGGCTGGGGGCCTTGCGTGGCGGGGCGGGACTGGTGCGAGTCTGCACGGCCGAATCCGTTCAACCGATTGTGGCGACGACCGAACCGTGTCTGATGACGGCAGCCCTGCCGGAAAACGCGGAGCACCAGGTCGATGGACAACGGGCGCTGGATGCGTTCGAGCTGACCTGGCCGGACGTGGTCGCCATTGGGCCGGGCCTAGGCCAATCGAACGGCGCGGCGGCGTTCGTGCGTCTGCTTCTGGAGAGCCTGAAGGTGCCGCTCGTGCTGGACGCCGACGCGTTGAACAACCTCAGCCACAGCAAGACGCAGTGGTGGACTAGCCGGCAGGGCCAGCAAACCATCGTGACTCCACACCCGGGAGAGATGGCGCGGCTGCGAAGGGGGGCGGGACTGGCAGAGCTTAAGGGTGATGATGACGACACCCGGTTGCGAATAGCGCATGAGTATGCGTGCCTGAGCGGGGCAGTAGTGGTTTTAAAGGGTTTTCGTACGGTCGTCTGCACGGCGGATCGGGCGTACTTCAACACCAGCGGAGATCCGGGGATGGCAACCGGCGGCATGGGCGATGTGCTGACCGGGCTTGTGGCCGCGTTGCTGGGGCAGGGCATTCAGGCGGGGGGCGAGTTCGGCGCATTCGAAGCGGCCTGCCTGGGCGTATATGTTCACGGGGCGGCGGCCGAGGCTTGCGCCCGGCAGTTCGGCGGCTTCGGCTACCTGGCGCGCGAGGTGGCGGATGCCATACCGGCCGCGCTGGCGCGCGCTTCGCGCGGGCCGATGGGGTTCAAGTAACTGTTAACTGTTGCCCTTGCTGGCGCTGCGGGCTCGGATCGTGTGCCCTTGCTGGCGCTGCGGGCTACGATCGGGCGGCCGGGCGGCGCCTGAGAAAAGGCGTGACAGCGATTTTAGGGCGTAGATAGTCTTCAAGGGCACTGCCGCCCGGAGTTGACCTACCTATTATCCAAAATCCGACCGGTCAGACAAAACAGGACAATTCTTGAGGATTTTCAACATGGCAAAATTCATGTGCATTCATACGATGCCGCCCAGCTCAATGACCTTTCAGCAGGTGCAGGAGCTGGCGGAACGCGTACGACGCGATCCGGTAATCGAGGGTCACCGCTCGGTCGGCAGCCTCAGTGAGGGCAGGATTGTCTGTATCCTCGAATCCCCGACCAAGCAGGACCTGGTCAACTTTTTCAGAAACAACAACATGCCCTTCGACAGCATCAGTGAGGTGGAATTCGAGGGTGAGGGCGGTGTGGTGACGCAAATCGCGGCTCCCGCGATGGCCGGGCAGCCCTAGCGGGAAGCTGCCCCTAGCGGGAGACTGTACTCAACCATGGTCCATTGGCAGCCGCCGTCAAACCGTGACAGGCGGTCTGTCGGCGGCTGCGGTCCGGCGCCTTGGCGCTGCGAAATCGAAGGCTAGACCGGCAAGCTCACAATTCATCTGACGGGGGTAGTCGCTCGGTGCGCGAATCGGGTATGCTCTGTGCCACCCTCGGTCTTTTTTTCACCGGGGAATGTGCATGGCGTGCCTGTCGCGCGAACAACTTGAAGTGCTGGCCCGCGGGGCGGCTGACTGTGCTGAAGTTCAGCAGCTTTTACGGCACCTGGACGAATGTCCGGCCTGCCGCAGGGCGGTCAAGGCGTTGCGCAGCACCGCGGTTGCCGAACTCGATCCCGATTCGCCCACGATCCTCGTGGGGACCGGCGCACAAGGCGAAGACGGCTCAGACCTGGATGCGCTCGCCGCCCGGACTAATTCCGTAATCGACTGCTCCTCGCTGTTGGCCACGGTCTTCCCAGGCTATGAAATCGTCAGAGAGCTGCATTCCGGGGCTCAGGGCATCGTCTACCAGGCGATCCAGAAGTCGACCAAACGCCAGGTCGCGATCAAGGTGGTCAGAGAAGGGCCTTTCGCCAGCCGCACAGAGAAGCTGCGGTTCGAGCGTGAAATTGCGATTCTGGCGCAGCTCCGGCACCCAAATATCGTGACGATTCACGACAGCGGCGAGGCGGGCGGACACGCCTACTACGTGATGGACTACATTCTCGGGCAATCGCTCGACAAGTGGGCCCGGACCGAGACTTCCATACGCGCCAAGCTGCTGCTGTTCTCCAAGTTGGCCGACGCGGTGGCCGCGGCACATGAGCAGGGGATCACCCATCGTGACCTGAAGCCGGGTAACGTCCAGGTTGATGAAGACGGCGAGCCGCACGTCCTTGATTTCGGTCTGGCGAAGACAGCCGGCGCTCTGGAAGTGACGCAGATGACGCGCACCGGGCAGTTCATGGGCAGCCTGCCCTGGGCGAGCCCGGAGCAGGCCGAAGCGGTTCCGGGGAAAGTAGACATCCGCACGGACGTGTACTCGCTCGGGGTGATGCTGTACGAGATGCTGACGGGCCAGCTTCCGTACAGCGTGTTTGGCAACATGCGGGACGTGCTGGATCGAATCATCAATGCCGAGCCGCGGCGGCCGAGCGCAGTGTGCGGGCAGATCGACCACGAGTTGGAGACGATTGTTCTCAAGTGTCTGCAGAAGCCGCGTGAGCGCCGCTACCAGAGTGCCGGCGAGCTGGCGGACGACGTTCGCCGCTACCTGGCGGGCGAGCCGATTCAGGCCCGCGGGGATAGTCTGCTTTATCTGGCAATGACGCGCGGGCGGCGCACGCTGCGGCGGCATTCATTGCTCGCCACGCTGGGGGCCTTCGTACTCATAACGTACGCGTGGTGTTCGCTCGAGCGCTATGTCTACTACTGGATTCCCGCGCATGAGCAGTTCTTACGGGTGCTGGCCTGGTTTACCGCCGGCGCTGAGAGTGCGGAGTTCGAGCACGTGCGCGTCATCGGGCTTACGGATCGCACCGACATTGCGGCGCTGGCGCAGCAGGCGAATCTGACCAATGTGGACCCCGCGAACCTCCGTAGCCTGCGGTGCATGCATGGGGCGCTGATGGAGCGGCTGGCAGACAGCGGCCTGAAGGCTCTGGTGTGGGATATCAATTTCGATAGGCCGTCAGAATTCGATGAGTGGCTGGCACGCGGCATACGTGCCATACGCCGCGCCGGGCGCGATGTCTTGCTTAGCACCCGGGCCTGGCACATAGACTCCGAGCCGACCTTCAGCCCGGCGATACTCGCAGAAGGCAAGTGGGCGGCCACCACGGGGGATTTTTGCGCCGACCGCCCCTGGTGCCTCGATCTTACGGTAGAGCGTTCTGAGAACGTGCCCTTGCCCTGCCTGGCACTGGCCGCGGTCAACGCGGCGTACCGGCCGGGGGCGGAATTCCACCTGCACGTTGATGGCGAGGCGAGCCGCCTGGCGTCGCGCTTCTGGAACACGGAGGGCAAGCGCCCGCTCTATGGCTACTACGTGCAGCTCACCGGGCGCTGGCCGCTGACGCAAGACTACCCGGATCTCGGTCTGCTTCGGAACGACGTGGTTGGGCACTACTTTATCACGATTCCACCGGATGACGTGCTGGCCCGCTGCACCATCGAATACCAGGACGTTTTCACGGCGAGTCCGGAGCAGCTTCGGCGCTGGCTGGCTCAGCGAATCGTGCTGGTCGGCGATTTGCGCGCGGGCGTGGACCGGTACCCGTACCCAGACGGGAGGGAGGTGAGCGGAGTCTACGCCCATACCGCGGCGATTGAAGCGATTTCGCGCTGTTCCGCTATCAGAACCCCGACGGCCGGCGAAACCCGGGTGATTATCAGCGCGGCCGTGCTGGCCGGCGGTCTTGCTGCGCTGTTGCTGCACACATCACTGCTCAAACTGGGGTTGTTGATGCTGGCCATGATCGTACTGGCCGGCCTTGCCGGGGTTGAGGCATACCGCCACTTCGGCTATCTGGCAAATCCAACGGTGCCAATTCTGGCGGCGTTGACAAGTGTCGTTTTCGTTACCGTGACGCGACACCGCGCGTCGGTCGTATCTGGGGCAATTCAAATCCAGGAGAGTTCACAATGACCGAAGAAGGAAGCAGTGTCCCCGCGCAACTGGTTGAGATCACGAGCATCGCGCTGGGGCAACAGTACGTGATTCCGCCGAATTCCGTATTGAAGCTGACGCACCAGTACCCAAACGGTGTACGGTGCGTCTTCCTGGCCGGAGGCAATCCGGGAGAGAGCGTCGAAATTCATGCGGTGTACACCAACAGCCAGCCCGAACTGGCGGTCGACCACGGCTGGTCGTACCTGGCCGTGATTCGCCCGGCGGGGCTGCCGCCTGAGCCGCCGACTGGCGGCGGAGGTCGCGCGAGCGTAACGCGTGTCTCGGCCGCGGCCGACGGGACGCGTTTCTTCGTTCAGGAGGGCGACGGTATCCACCGTGCCGTTTTGCTGGCTGAGAATAGCAATCCGCCGGGCGCAGTGAGTGTAATCCTTGACCAGAATGAGACCAACGTCCACAGCCTGGTGACTGCTAACACATACTACGAGTTCCTTCCTGGGCAGAACGGATTCAACGACCCGATCCCCGTCGTTCCGGGCAGCGAGGTGGGTGAGCTCGTAAAGTACGTCGAGGCCATGGCGGTCTTGGCGGGCGTAGGCTGAAATATCGTCCGGCAGACTTTTGCACGACGGTGTGCAGCCTTTCGCGCGAGTCGTGTGTGACTTTCGCTGCGTGAACTTTCGGCCCATGGTGTGAACACTTTTGCAGGCCCGTGTGTACTGCTCGCCAGAGCTTGCAGGACCGCTTGCGTGGTATGCCCCTGGTTAACGGCGTCAGCGTTATCGGGCTGGAAGCGCCGGACCCGCCGGCGTTGGCTCGGTCGCCGGAAGCCGCGAGATTAGCTGGCCGAACTGACCCGGGTCCCGGTCTACCGGCGCGGGTGCCCCTGCGCCCGGACCGCGACAGCCTGTAGCGGTCCGGGCGTGGTACCTACCCATTTATGCGTAGACACGGGCCGGTGTAAGCATGATATTGGTTAAAGCATCTGGGCCGCTCAACTTGAAGTTTAAAGCATGTGCAGAACGAAGCGGAGGGTGGTTTATGGCGACGCGCACCCGTCGGGATCATGAGCGCGAATGGGCCAGAGAACATGGTTGCAGCCCGTTCAGTGAACAGGATTGGTTGCTGCTGGCCAAAACGCTGGACTTGAGCGCACGTCAAGTGGAAGTCGCCAAGCTGCTGTGCGAGGGACTCACATACGCGGGAATGGCGGCACGGCTGAACATCTCAGTCAACACAGTTCGCATGCACATGCGCGCCT